>Ga0105104_10001590_pt1 | contig 16993 bp, 8 predicted proteins | sample PPLLaktember2015_3_FD_87034 | JGI IMG/M metagenome (GOLD analysis project Ga0105104, IMG submission 87034) | Freshwater sediment microbial communities from Prairie Pothole Lake near Jamestown, North Dakota, USA - PPLs Lake P7 Core (6) Depth... | ecosystem: Environmental > Aquatic > Freshwater >... | reverse complement strand
GTCGAACGCGTCCACCGCCAGGGTGAAGCACTCCTCCACCGAGCCCGGCAACAGGAGGACGTGCCGCGTGTCGCCGTGGGATAGGAACGCGGTCGAGAGGACGTCGCCCTGGGCGGTGCGGGTGGGGAGCCCGGTGGAGGGGCCGGCCCGTTGCACGTCGAAGACCACCGCCGGGATCTCGGCGTAGTACGCGAGCCCGGCGAACTCGCTCATGAGGGAGAGGCCGGGGCCGGCGGTCGCGGTCATCGCCCGCGCGCCGGCCCAGCCCGCGCCGATGGCCATCCCTACCGCGGCGAGCTCGTCCTCGGCCTGGACCACCGCGAACGTCGCCTTGCCGTCGGGATCGATCCGGTACTTGCGCAAGTAGCCGATGAGCGTCTCGACGAGCGAGGACGACGGCGTGATGGGGTACCAGCTCACGACCGTGACGCCGGCGAACAGCGCGCCCATCGCCGCCGCGGCGTTGCCGTCCACGAGAACCTTGCCCGCGGTCGCGTCCATCCGCCGGACCACCAGCGGGTCGCGCTTCTCGATCGTCGCTGCGTGCTCGAACCCCGCGCGGGCCGCGGCGAAGTTCAGGTCCCGCGCCTTCGGCTTACCCGGGAACTGCTTCTCGATGGCGTGCTCGATCTCGGCCATGTCGATGGAGAGCAGCCGGGCGAGGACGCCCACGTACGCCATGTTGCGGAGGAGCCTCCGGAGCTTCGGCTCCTTCGTGAGCGGCTCCACGAGCGCGTCGAAGGCGACGGGATAGAAGACGAGGTCCTCGCGCAGCCCCTCGAGCGCGAGCGGCGCGTCGTACACCACCGCCGCGCCCGCGCGCAGCCCGAGCACGTCGTCGCGGGCGGTCTCCGGGTTCATCGCGACGAGGAGATCGATCTCTCCCTTGCGCGCGATCCAGCCGTCGCGCGAGGCGCGGATCGTGTACCAGGTCGGCAGCCCGGCGATGTTCGACGGGAACAGGTTCTTCCCGGAGACCGGCACGCCCATCTGGAAGATCGCGCGCAGCAGCACCGTGTTCGAGCTCTGCGAGCCCGATCCATTCGCGGTCGCGACCTGGATGGAGAAGTCGTTCACGACCGCGCCGCCGTCCGGCCGCACGGCCGGCGGTGGCGCGACGCGACTCTCGGCAGACGCCATCGTGCTCGCCTCGATCCTTCCCGCTCCCGCGAGAGAGATAAGGGGAGCACCGGATGCTTGCAGGGGCTGCGCCGGGCGGCGCAGCGCTCGCGTGGGTCGCGCGGGGTGGCCCGTCAGCGGCCGGAGAGGTACTGCCCGAGCTCCTGATCGAGCCCGGCGAGGTGCTCGCGCAGCCAGTCGGAGAGCCAGTTGTGGAGCGCGAGGCCGGCGCCGGCGGTCCCGCCGTCCGCCGCGTACGCGCGGAGGTGCGCGTCGAGGTCGGCGCGGAAGCGGGCGTGCGCGGAGCGGTGCGCGTCGAGGCCCGGAAAGCCGGCGGCCTCCATGAGCCGCTCCTCCACGAGGAAGTGCTTCTCCGCGTACCCGGCGAGGTACGTGAACAGCGCGTCGACGCCCGCTCGATCGCCGGTGCGCAGCGCGCGGACGAGCCGCTCGGCGCGACGGAACAGCTCCTCGTGCTGCGCGTCGATCTCCTCGACGCCGATGGCGAGCGATGCGCTCCACCCGAGGGGCATCCTCGACGAGTGCGCCCATCTCGACGTTCCGTCAACGTTTCCGTCCGGGCGCCTTTCGGGCATGCGCGCCCGCGCGCAGGGGCTGGACCCGTGTCAGCGGTCCGCGATCGCGAACAGGCGGTGGATGACGAGCTCGAGCCGGCCGTCCGCGCCGGCCTGCCGCTCGAACGCGCCGCGCACGATCTCCCGCACGCGCCGGACGTACCCGTCGTCGAGCGGCACGTCGTAGCAGGCGGGTCCGAGGTACGCCGCCACGGCGGCGGACTCGAAGATCACCATCGCCTCCGCCGGCGTCACGTGGCTACGCATCGGGACGATCTCCGCCGAGCGCACCACGAGCCCGGCCCGCCCGAGGAGCGCCGCGTACGCCTCGGTGGTCTCGAGGAAGAACCACGGGCTCTCGAAGCGCGCGAAGGTCGAGGCCGTGTCCGGATGCGCCGCGACCTCCTCCATGGCGGCGATGAAGCTGGGCACGTAGTCGCTCCGCGCCGGTGCCTGCACGCCGAGCCGCCCGCTCACGCGCAGCGCGGCGCGCATCCGGGCGACGCCGAGCTCCGGATCCCGGAACCATTGCAGGGCCGAGTTGCACACGACCACGTCGAACTCCGCGTCGAACGAGAGCGCCTCCGCGCGCGCCACGCCGAACCGCGCGCCCGGGGCGAGCCGGCGGGCCTCCGCGACCATCGCGGCCGATGGATCCACGCCCTCGACGCGGCCGCGCGAGGTCGCGCAGAGCCGGCGCACGAGGTGCCCCGTCCCGCAGCCCACGTCGAGCACGTCCTCGCCGGGCGCGATCGCGAGCCGCGCGAGGAGGGCGTCGAGGGCGGTGCGCTGCACGCTCGAGTCGCGCTCGTAGCGGCCGGCGATCGCGCCGTCGAAGAGGGAGGCGCTCATCACCCGAGCACGACGATGAGATCGTCCTTCTCGACCTTGTCGCCCTCCTTGAACCGCACCTCGGCGATGGTGCAGTCCGCCTTCGCCTTCACGTTGGTCTCCATCTTCATCGCCTCGGTGACGAGCAGCACCGCTCCCGCCTTCACCTGCTCGCCGGCCTTCACGTTCACCTTCACGACCTTGCCCGGCATCGGCGCGCCCACGTGCGCCGCGTTGCCGCGCTCGGCCTTCGGGCGCACCTGCACTCCCTGCGAAGCGGCCTGGTCGCGCACGGTGATGGTGCGGGCCTCGCCGTTCAGCTCGAACATGAGCTCGCGCGTGCCGTCCTTCTCGAGCTTGCCGACCGTGACGAGCCGCACGATGAGCGTCTTGCCGGGCTCGATCTCGATCGAGGTCTCCTGCCCGGGCTCGAGCCCGTAGAGGAAGACCGGCGTCGGGACGACCGACGTGTCCGAGAACTCCTCGCGGTGCCGGACGAGGTCCGGCCAGACGTTCGGGTAGAGGAGCCACGACACGAGCGCCTTGTCGTCCACCGCAACGCCGGCGCGCTCCGCGGCGCGCGACCGCTCGCGCTCGAGATCGGCCGGCTCGAGCAGCTCGCCCGGGCGGCGCGTGATGGGCTCCTGGCCCTTGAGGATCACCCGGCGCAGCTCCTCCGGGAACCCGCCGTGGGGCTGTCCGAGCATGCCCTTCGCGAGGCCGACGACCGACTCCGGGAACGCGAGGTCCTTGCCCTTCTCGGTGAAGAGGTCGTCGGGCTCGAGGCCGTTCTTCACGAGGAACATGGCCATGTCGCCGACGACCTTCGACGACGGCGTCACCTTGATGATGTCCCCGAAGAGCAGGTTCACCTTCCGGTACATGTCCTTGCACTCCTCCCACCGGTCGAGGAGGCCGAGCCCGGCCACCTGCGGCTTGAAGTTGGAGTACTGGCCGCCCGGGATCTCGTGACGGTACACCTCGGCCGTCCCGCTCCTGAGGCCGGACTCGAACGGCGCGTACCACTCGCGCACCGTCTCCCAGTACGCGGCGAGCTCCTGCAGGCCGTCCTCGTCGAGCGCCGCGTCACGCTCCGCGCCGCGCAGCACCGCGGCGAGCGAGTTCAGGTTCGGCTGGGCGGTGAGGCCGGAGAGCGGAGCGAGCGCCGCGTCGACCACGTCCACGCCCGCGCGCGAGGCCTCGAGCAGCGTCGCGGCCGCGACCCCGGAGGTGTCGTGCGTGTGCAGGTGGACGGGGATGCCCACCGCTTCCTTGAGCGCCTTGACGAGCTTCGCCGCCGCGAACGGCTTCAGGAGCCCCGCCATGTCCTTCACGGCGAGGAAGTGCGCGCCCATCCGCTCGAGCTCCTGCGCGAGCTTCACGTAGTAGTCGAGCGGGTACTTGTCCCGGCGCGGGTCGGTGATGTCGCCCGTGTAGCAGAACGCCGCCTCGAGCACGGCGTTCTTCTGCCTGCGGACCGCCTCGCACGCGACGGTCATCCCCTTCGTCCAGTTGAGCGAGTCGAAGACGCGGAACACGTCCACGCCGCTCTTCGACGCCTCCTCGACGAACCGCTCGACCACGTTGTCCGGGTAGTTCGTGTAGCCGACCGCGTTCGAGCCGCGGAGCAGCATCTGGAAGAGGACGTTCGGGATCGCGGCGCGCAGCTTGTGGAGCCGCTCCCAGGGGTCCTCCTTGAGGAACCGCATCGACACGTCGAACGTCGCGCCGCCCCACAGCTCGAGCGAGAAGAGCCCGGCGGCGAGGCGGGCGGTGGCCGGGGCGATGCGGACGAGGTCGTCGGTGCGGACGCGGGTCGCGAGGAGCGACTGGTGCGCGTCGCGCATCGTCGTGTCGGTGAAGAGGAGCCGCTTCTCGGCGAGCGCCCAGCGCGCGAGCCCCTCGGGCCCACGCTCGAGGAGGAGGTCGCGCGTGCCCTTCGGCGGCGCCTGCGTGACGTCCACCTTCGGGAGGCGCGGCTCGCGCAGCTCGGCGGAGCGGAGCGGGTTCGCGACGCCCGGCGAGCCGTTCACGACGACCTCGGCCAGGTACCGCAGGAGCTTCGTGCCGCGGTCCTTCTTCACCGGGACCTGCAGGAGCTCCGGGTGCGTCTCGATGAAGGACGTGTCGCAGCCGCCGGCGAGGAACACCGGGTGGCGCGCGACGTTCTCGAGGAACGCGATGTTCGTCTTCACCCCACGTACGCGGAACTCCTGGAGCGAGCGGTCCATGACGCGCGCCGCCGCGCCGAGCGTGAGACCCCAGGTCGTGATCTTCACGAGCAGCGAGTCGTAGTGCGGGGTGATCACCGCACGGGTGAAGGCGCTGCCCGCGTCGAGCCTCACGCCGAACCCGCCCGGCGAGCGGTACGCCTTCAGCACCCCGTAGTCGGGCGCGAAGCCGTTCTGCGGATCCTCGGTGGTGATGCGGCACTGGATCGCGAACCCGCGCCGCTGCACGTCCTCCTGGCGCGCGATGCCGATCTCGGGGTCGGAGAGCCGCTTCCCCTGCGCGACGAGGAGCTGTGCCTGGACGAGGTTCCGGCCGGTGATGCTCTCGGTGACCGTGTGCTCCACCTGGATGCGCGGGTTCACCTCGATGAAATAGTGACGCCCCTCGCGATCCACGAGGAACTCGACGGTGCCGGCGTTTCGGTACGCGACGCTGCGCGCGATCTTGAGCGCGTCCTCGCAGATGGCGGTGCGCTGCGCCTCGGTGAGCGCGAGCGACGGCGCGAACTCGACGACCTTCTGGTGCCGGCGCTGGATGGAGCAGTCGCGCTCGAAGAGGTGGATGAGGTTCCCGTGATGGTCGCCGAGGATCTGCACCTCGATGTGCTTCGGGCGCTCGATGTAGCGCTCGAGGAACACGGCGGGGTTCCCGAACGCCGCGCCCGCCTCGCTCCGCGCCGAGACGAGCCCCTCGACGAGCTCGCGCTGGTTGCGCGCGACGCGCATGCCGCGCCCGCCGCCGCCCGCGCTCGCCTTGATGATGATCGGGTAGCCGTGCTCGCGCGCGAAGACGAGCGCCTCCTCGTCGTGCGCGATCGGCTCCGGCGTGCCGGGCACGACCGGTACGCCCGCGGCCTGCGCCGCCTTGCGCCCGGCGACCTTGTCGCCGAGGCGGCGCTGCATCTCCGGGGTCGGGCCGACGAAGACGATGCCGGCGCGCTCGCACGCCTCGGCGAACTCGGGGTTCTCGGACAGGAACCCGTAGCCGGGGTGGATCGCGTCCACCTCGAGCCGCTTCGCGAGGGTGACGATCTCCTCGATTCCGAGGTACGCGTCGATGGGCTTCTTGCCCTTCCCGACGAGGTACGCCTCGTCCGCCTTGTAGCGGTGGAGCGAGAGCCGGTCCTCCTCCGAGTAGATCGCGATGGTCTGGATCCCGAGCTCGGTGCAGGCCCGGAAGATGCGGATGGCGATCTCGCCGCGGTTCGCGGCCATGACTCTCTTGAACGGGACGGGCATGTGCGGCTTTCCTCGAAGCGAACGTTGGACGCCGCGCGCCTTCGGGGCCGCGGACGTCGGGATGTGGATGTCGTTCGCTGCTGGCCGCCCGGGCATGCAGTCGGGCTCGACGAGGCTCGCTACGGTCCAGCGCGATGAGGCGTGCTGCGCGCGTCAATGGACCACACTCCAACGCGATGTGTCGAGGGCGGAGAGCGCGAGGGAACGTGATTCTGGAATCGAAGGTGCCCGAGTGCGCTGGAGCGTCGGACTCGCTGCGGGCGAGGGGCGGCCTGGCCGGCGGCGGCGAGAATTCGGGCGGTTTTCGGAGGCGCGGCGACCGAGAGCGTGGTCGGTGCCGTCCTCACGGTCCGCGCGCCGCTGGAATGCGGTCGAGTCCGCGGTTCACTACCAGTTACTTGACCGGGCGGGCGTCAGACATCGCACGCCGCCCTCCCGATGAAGGGGCGGACCAGCTTGTCCTCGCCCTGGACGTCGGCGTCCGGGCTCGAGGATCATGTTCATCTGAGCGTCGACGCGATCAAGAACCCGCCGACGATGAGCGACGAGATGGTTGCGAACACGAGCACCGGGCCGGCGGCGAGGAGGATGAGTAATTCGTTCATGCCTCACATCTACGTGCGGAGACGCAAGGCAAGTAGTCACAAGAGCTGATTGGCCATCAGCCGAGGCGATGGGACGAGTCGCATCTTGCGGAGACTCGTCGCTCCAGCGCGCGATGCCCCCGGGCGCTCGCGCTCGCCGTGCCCCTTCCCCCTCTCACTCCCTCGCCGCCTGGGGCTGTGCCGGACCGATCGCGGGCTTCTCCTCCGCCGCCTGGACCACCGGTCCCTGCGGCGGCGCGGCCGCGGCGCTTCCCGCCTCGACGACGGCCGTCCCTCCGGCCGGCGCCGCGGCGGGCTCGGCAGCAGGGGGCGGGACGCACTCCACCGGCTTCGCGGCGACGACCGCCTTCTTCGACGCCTTCCGGGCCGGCGCGGCGGCGGGCTGCGAGGTGGCGGCCATCCACGGAGCGTTCACGAGCGCGACCGGCGCGGTCTGCGGGGTCGCGGTCTGGCGGCGCTCCTTCGCGTCCATTCGCGCGCGCCCGTCGCTCGACGCGGTCGCGGTCGCGACGGCCGGGGCCGACGTCTTCTTCGCGGCCTCCGCGAGCGCCTCGGCGAGCTTCTGGTGGCTCGCGTACATGCGGTCACGCTCGAGCTCGGAGCGCTTCCGCAGCGCGTCCCGATCGGCGGCTACGTCCGTGAGCCGCTCCCTCGTGCCGGAGAGCCGCTCGTTCGCGGCGTCGAGCCGATTCTTCAGCGAGTCGTTCTCGGCGAAGCTCACCTGCGCGGCGTCGCTCGCGCACGCCGCGAGCACGTTCGCCTCGCCTTCGGGCATCGCCTCGCCTCGGTTCCAGGCCTGGAGCGCCCGCATCTGCCAGCGGTAGTCCTCGCGGGCGACGCACTCCTGCACGAGCCGCGTCTGCCGATCCTCGGACCACGGCGAGGCGGTCCGGACGCACGGTCCGAGCTCCTCGCGCACCCCCAAGAGCTTCTCGGTGCTGCGGACCCAGCATCCATCGCGCTGTACCATCTTTACGGACGTGCACCCGCCGACGGCCGCGGCAAAAATGATCGCGATCAGAGCCCTCATTGCGTCCCCCATCGGCGGCCCCGCAGGCTGCCGGCCATCATCTTAGGTAGCCGCTCGGAGAGCGGGCACCGCTCGGACTCCGGGTGAGACGCGACGAGCCCCACCACGGGCGCGACGAGCGATCCCAGGCGGGAGGCCCGCGACGACCACGTGACGTGCGGCCGCGACTCGGGCCCCGGCGCGCCTCCCCCATGCGAAGCGGGAACGCCCCGCCGGACGCTTCGCCAGTCGCTACGCGCTCCGCTTCGCGAGGTATCGGCCCAGCTCCTTGTCCGTGCCGCTCACGTGCTCCCTCAGCCACTGCGCGAGCCAGCGTCCGAGCTGGAACGGCGCGACGGCGCGCTGCCCGCTCACGTCGAGATCGCGCGCGATCAGGCGGAGGTCCGCGACGAAGCGGTCGTGCTCGGCCTTGTGGCGGACGTACCCGGGGTACAGGGTCTCGCGCATCCACGTCTCCTCGAGGCCGAAGTGCCGCACGGCGTAGCCGTGGAGGAACTCGACGAGCTCCACGACCTCGGCGCGCCTGCCGGCCTCGAGCGCCTCCAGGAGCCGCCCTGCGCGACGGAACAGCTCCTGATGCTCCGCGTCGATCTCGGTCACGCCGACGGAGAGGGCGCTCGTCCACTGGAGGGTCATTCGGAGGTCCTCTCGTTCGCTCGCCGGCTGCGAGCAGCACTGGTGACGCGAGAATCCCCCGAAGGCGGGGCGCCGCGCCAGCCCGCGGATGCGGGACGGCGCGACGGGCGGCAGGAAATCTGCTACGTTGGCGTGCTTTCCTGCCATGCAGCACCCCATCCCAGATCCCGCGCTCGACCCCGCTCCCGCCGTCCGGGAGATCCCCTTCAACTACACCTCTGCCGACGATCGGCAGGCGATCTCGCAGCTCCTCGGGCCCGACCTGTGGGGGAAGCTGGAGGAGCTCCGCACCCTGCGCGTCACCGGGCGCAGCGCGCGCCTGCTCATGCGCTTCTTCGGCGAGCTCCTCATTCACCGCCGGAACGCGTTCCTCTTCCAGGAGCTCGTGGACTCGGGCGCGCGGCGACGGAAGTTCTTCAGGAACATCGGGAAGGACCTCGCGATCGTGGAGCGGAACGCCCAAGGCGAGCCGCGCGTCGCCGATGTCCTCGCCGCGTCCCGCCGGCTGCTCGTCGCGTTCCGCGCCGACGTCGAGGGCGCGCCCGAGCTGCGGCGCCCGATGGTGCGCGAGCTCGGCGCGGTGGCCGGCAAGGACAACGTCCTCTTCGATCCTTTCACGCTCGTGTCGCATGCCACCGACGCGACCGACTGGCGCCTCCACCTCCCGATCGCGGTCGTGATGCCCGACGACGAGCGGCAGGTCGCGCCGCTGCTCGCCGCGATCGCCCGGCTCGGCCTGAAGGCCATCCCGCGCGGCGCCGGCACCGGCCTCACGGGCGGCGCCGTCCCGCTCCGCCCCGGCTGCGTGGTCGTGAACACCGAGAAGCTCAACCGGATCCGCGGCCTGTCGGAGAAGAGGTTCCGGCTCGCCGACGGGCGCGAGGCCGCCGCGAAGATCGTCGAGCTCGAGGCGGGCGTCATCACGGAGCGCGCGATGGAGCACGCGGCCGAGCGCGGCCTCGTGTTCGCGACCGATCCCACGAGCGCCTGGGCGTGCACCATCGGCGGAAACATCGCCGAGAACGCGGGCGGCAAGGACTGCGTCCTGTGGGGCACCTGCATCGACAACCTGGTGTCCTGGCGGATCGCGATGCCATCCGGCCGCCAGTGGACGGTGCGCCGCGTCGATCACCTGCTGCGCAAGATCCTGCCGGAGGATCCGGTCACGTTCGACGTCGTCGACGAGGACGGCGTGCTCGTGAAGCGGATCGGCCTCACCGGCGCGGACATCCGCAAGAAGGGGCTCTGGAAGGACATCACGAACAAGGCGCTGGGCGGCGTCCCGGGCCTGCAGAAGGAGGGGACGGACGGCGTCATCACGTCCGCCGAGTTCGTCCTCTACCCGGAGTACGAGGCCAAGCGGACGCTCTGCCTCGAGTTCTTCGGGCCGGACTTCGACGAGGCCTCGCGCGTCATCCTCCAGCTCGCCCGCGCCTTCCCGTTCCCCGACGGCGGCAAGGAAGCGCTTTCGGCGCTCGAGCACTTCGACGACGAGTACGTCCGGGCCATCGACTACAAGGTAAAGGCGCCGCGCCCCGAGACCCCCAAGGCGGTGCTGCTCGTGGACGTGGTCGGCCACTCGGCGGACGAGGCCGCGCGCGGCGTGGACAGGATCCGCCGCATCCTCGACGAGCACCCGAACACGGAGCTGTTCGAGGCGCGCGACCCGGCGGAGGCGAAGCGCTTCTGGGCGGACCGCAAGAAGCTCGGTGCGATCGCGCGGCGGACGAACGCGTTCAAGATGAACGAGGACGTCGTCCTCCCCCTCGAGGCGCTCGCCGAGTTCGCGCGCTTCGTCGAGGCGACGAACGTCGAGGAGGAGCGGTACGCGCAGGGGCGGTTCGTCGACCGGGTCGAGGACGTCCTGCGCCGCGCGCCGCCGCCCAAGGACGATCCGGAGTGGCTCGCGCGCAAGATCCCGGCGGCGCTCGCCCGCTGCGCCTCCGCGCGGGCCGCCCTGGCCGGCGCGGACGCGAAGGCGCTCCGCGCGCTCGAGGTGATCGAGGCGCTCCGGCGCGACCTCGGGCAGCTCGTCCGCGGCTACTCCGGGCTCGTCGCCGCGCTCGACCGAGCGCACCGCGAGGTGCGCGATCGCCTCGTCGTCCTCGCGACCCACATGCACGCCGGCGACGGGAACGTGCACGTGAACGTGCCGGTCCTCTCCAACGACCGGCCGATGCTCCGCCGGACCGAGGAGGTCATCGACGTCGTCATGGCCAAGGTGATCGCGCTCGGGGGCGTCGTCTCCGGCGAGCACGGCATAGGCGTGACGAAGCTCAAGTACCTCGAGCCCGAGCGCGTGAAGGAGCTCTCGCTCCACCGCGCCGAGGTCGATCCTGGCGGGCTCATGAACCCCGGCAAGCTCGAGGACCTCGCCGTCCTCGACCAGGTGTTCACCCCGTCGTTCAACCTCCTCGAGCTCGAGGCGCGCATCCTCCAGCACGGTCAGCTCGAGGCGCTCGCGAAGGCGATCGCGCACTGCGTGCGCTGCGGCAAGTGCAAGGCGGACTGCTGCGTCTACCACCCGGCGCGCGGGATGTTCTTCCACCCCCGCAACAAGAACCTCGCCATCGGCGCGCTCATCGAGGCGCTGCTCTACGACGCGCAGCGGGAGCGCTCGACGAAGTTCGAGCTCCTGCGCTGGCTCGAGGAGGTGGCGGACCACTGCACCATCTGCCACAAGTGCGTGAAGCCCTGCCCGGTCGACATCGACACGGGCGAGGTGTCGGTGCTCGAGCGCGAGATCCTCGCGAGCTACGGCTACAAGCAGACGAGCGCCGCGACGCGCGCGACGCTCGCCTACCTCGACAGTCGCTCGCCGACGGCGAACGCGGCGTTCCACGGCGGCCTCGTGCGGCTCGGCGGCGCGGTCCAGCGCGCGGCCTGCGCGATCGTGGCGCCGCTGCAGCCGGCCGACGCCCGCCGCGCTCCCTACGCGCTCCAGATGCTCCGCTCGCCGGTCCCGCCCGCGCCGGCGGAGACGCTGCGAGACCTGCTCCCGCCGTGCGAGCAGGATCAGGTGCTCGTGCTCGAGCCCGAGGGCGACGGCGCGCACCGGACCGTCTTCTACTTCCCGGGCTGCGGCTCGGAGCGGCTCCAGTCACACGTGTCGATGGCGGCGCTGCACGTGCTCGTCTCGGTCGGCGCGCGCGTCGTGATCCCTCCGCCGTTCCTGTGCTGTGGCTTCCCGGCGCACGCGAACGCGAAGGTGGAGCAGCACTCCCGGACCGTGCTCCGCGACACCATCCTGTTCAGCCAGATCCGCGAGATGTTCAGCCACCTCGCCTTCGACGCCTGCGTCGTCACCTGCGGCACCTGCCGCGAGGGCCTCGAGCAGATGGAGGCGCAGAAGCTCTTCGGCGGCCGCATCGTCGACGTCGCGCGCTACGCGGCCGAGCGCGGCCTCGCGCTCTCGGCGCCGCCGGCCCGGGGAGGCCCGCAGCCGGAGCTCCTGTACCACCCGCCCTGCCACGACTCGCTCGAAGGCGAGTGGCGTACCGTGCTCGCGAAGATCGGCGGGTTCGGCAAGGTCGAGGCGGTGCCGCACTGCTGCTCCGAGGCGGGCACCCTCGCGCTCTCCCGGCCGGACATCACCGACGCGATGCTCCACCGCAAGCGCGAGGCGATCGCCGAGGCCCTGGACGGCAGGGCCGGCGCCGTGATGCTCACGAACTGCCCGTCCTGCGTGCAGGGACTCGGGCGGAACGCGCCGCTCGGGATCGAGGCGAAGCACCTCGCCATCGCGCTCGCGGAGCGGATCTCCGGGCCGGACTGGCGCGAGCGGTTCCGCGTGCAGGCGAGGCGGGCTGCGGCGGTGCACTTCTAGTCGCGCGACCGCCGCGGCCGAGATCGGCCTTCGACTCCGACCGGCCTCGCGGCCGCGGCCGGATGGGATACCCGAGCATCGCCGCGAGGTTCGAGGGGGCGCGCATTCATTGCGCCCCGAACATTCGCCACCCGGACGCTGCGTCCGTGGAACCCATGCCTGCCCTTCGGGCATGCTGCCACGCTTTCGGGCAGAGGGATCGCGCCCAAACCCCAGGGAGCAGTCAGATGACCATGAAGGACGAGAGGCTGGAGTCGATCTACCAGGACGTGCTGCGCCGCAACCCCGGCGAAATCGAGTTCCACCAGGCTGCACGCGAGGTGCTCGAGTCGGTCGGCCCGGTCCTGGCGAAGTACCCCGAGTTCCGCGAGCGCAAGATCATCGAGCGGATCATCGAGCCGGAGCGGCAGATCATCTTCCGGGTGCCGTGGCAGGACGACCGCGGCGAGGTTCACGTCAACCGCGGGTTCCGCGTCCAGTACAACAGCGCGCTCGGCCCGTACAAGGGCGGGCTCCGGTTCCACCCGTCGGTCTACCTCGGGATCATCAAGTTCCTGGGGTTCGAGCAGATCTTCAAGAACGCGCTCACCGGCCTCCCGATCGGCGGCGGCAAGGGCGGCTCCGACTTCGACCCGAAGGGCAAGACCGACGACGAGATCATGCGCTTCTGCCAGAGCTTCATGACCGAGCTCTGGCGCTACATCGGCGAGCACACGGACGTCCCCGCCGGCGACATCGGCGTGGGCGGTCGCGAGATCGGCTACCTGTACGGTCAGTACAAGCGGCTCACCTCGAAGTACGAGGCGGGCGTCCTCACCGGCAAGGGCCTCGACTACGGCGGCTCGCTCGTGCGCACCGAGGCGACGGGCTACGGCGCCACGTTCTTCGTCGAGGAGATGCTGAAGGTCCGAAAGGACTCGTTCGACGGCAAGCGCTGCGTCGTCTCGGGCTCCGGCAACGTCGCGATCTACACGATCGAGAAGATCGACCAGCTCGGCGGCAAGACCGTCGCCTGCTCCGACTCGAACGGCTACATCCTCGACGAGAGGGGCATCGACCTCGAGCTCGTGAAGCAGCTCAAGGAGCGCGAGCGCCGTCGCATCAAGGACTACGTCGAGTACCGCAAGCACGCGCGCTACGTCGAGGGCGGCAACCTCTGGGAGGTCCCCTGCCAGGTGGCGATGCCGTCGGCGACGCAGAACGAGATCAACGGCAAGGACGCCGCGCTGCTCGTGAAGAACGGCTGCATCGCCGTCGGCGAGGGCGCGAACATGCCCACCACGCCCGAGGGCATCCAGGTCTTCCTGCAGGCCGGGATCGCCTACGGCCCCGGCAAGGCGGCGAACGCGGGCGGCGTCGCCACCTCCGCGCTCGAGATGCAGCAGAACGCCTCCCGCGACTCGTGGACCTTCGAGTACACGGAGAAGCGGCTCGCGAACATCATGAAGAACATCCACCAGGTCTGCTTCGAGACCGCGGAGGAGTTCGGCGCCAAGGGCAACTACGTCGTCGGCGCGAACATCGCGGGCTTCATCAAGGTCGCGAAGGCGATGGTCGCTCACGGCCTCATCTGACGCCCCGTCCCCGTCGGCCGCGCTCCGCGGCCGACGGGGGCACCGTGTCACCCGCCCCGCGGCGGCTCCTCCAAGACCAGCACTCCCACCCCCACGATCGCCCCGCCCACGCGGACCGGGAACCAGGTCTCGTTCCAGCGGCGGCTCGTGCCCGGCGCGGCGGGCGTCTCCCCGAGCACGGTCAGCTCCACGGCCCGGCCGTTCTCCAGCACCGTTCGGAACGCTGCGGCGATCTGCTCGCCGGGGAGCCCCGGCAAGAGCTCGAGCGGCGTCCTGCCGACGTGCGCCTGCGCGGGGATCCCGTTCACCTCCTCGAGACGCGAGTTCACTCGGGTGAAGCGCATCTCGCGATCGAGGAGCGCGAGCGCGACCGGCGCGGCGTCGAACACGGCGTCGAGCACCCCCGCGTTCCACTCCGCGTCGAACCTGTTCTTCGTCATCGCCTCGTAGAGCCGCGCCCGCGCGAGCGCCTCGGCGCAGGGCGCCGCGACGAGCCGCACGAAGGCGCGATCGTCCTCGTCGATCGTCCGCTCCTCCGGGAACGCCACGGTGAGCGCTCCCAGCGTCTCCCCCGACGCGAGCAGCGGCACCCCCCCCCATGCACCCTCCGTCCGCCGCGCCGGATCCGCGGCCTCCTGCGGGAAGCGCTCGGCGAGGTCGGCCCGGGAGGAGATCCACACCGCGCGTCCGGTGCGGGCGACCTCGCACGCGAGCGTCGGCGCGTCGATCGAGCGGACCGGGCGAGGGCCGCCGCCGCGCGGGATGAGCGTCACGCGATCGGCGCGATCGAGGGCGTGGAGCTCGGCGCCGGACGCGCCGATGACCGCGAAGGATGCGGCCGCGACCTCGGCCACGTCGGGCGGGGTGGCCGCGCCGGACAGGGCGGCGCTCGCGGACTGAACGCGCGCGAGCCGCTCCGCGAGCCGCCGCTGCGCCTCGAAGAGCCGCGCGCGCTCGAGCGCCTGCGCGCACTGCTGCGCGAGCGCGACGGCGTCCCCGCGCGCGTCCTCGTCGGGCCGCCGCTCCGGATCGATCGCGAGCGCGATGACGCCGACGTCTCGACCCTCGACCCGCAGCGCCACCGCCGCCCACTCCTCGGCGCTCGCGAGCGCCGCGGCGAGCGCCGGCGCCGCGGCCGAGATGGCGTCCCGGCCCGCGAGCCACGGGGGCGTCCGCTCCGCGGGCTCCGCCGCCACGCGCGCGAGCGCCTCCCGCGCCGGGCCGTCGAGCCCCTGCGCGACGACGAGCGCGAGCTCGCCCGCGCGCCCACGCTGGAGCACCGCCCCGGCGCGCGCACCGGTCGCGAGGAGCTCGCGCAGCGTGATCGCACCGACCTCCTCGGGCGTCACGGCGGCCGACAGCTCGGACGTCGCACGCTGGAGCCGGGCGATGCGCTCGGTGAGCCGCCGCTGCGCGTCGTGCAGCCTCGCCCGATCGAGCGCCAGCGCGCACTCCTGCGTCACGGCCTCGATGAGCGCGCGCTCCTCCGGGTCGAAGGCGCGCGGCTCCGGGAAGCGGATCCCGATCGCCCCTCGCCGGCGATCGAGCACGAGTGGGACCGCCGCCCACGCGTGATCGCCCTCCTGCGCCGCGAGCTCCGCTGCGTCCGGATAGTGCGCCGCGATCTCGGCGGGGCTCCGCAGCCAGACCGGCTCGCCGGTGCGGAACGCGTCCGCCTGCGGCACGGCGGTGCCTGGGTAGATCGTCTTGAACCGGAGCTGGAAGCGCTCGGAGAGGCCGACCGACCGGATCAGCTCGAGCACGCCCGGCTCGCGCTCCAGGAACAGGGAGACCGCGCGGGCTCCGACGAGCGCGAGCGCGCGCTGGAGCACGATCGCGGCGACGTCCTCGCGCGTCGACGCGGAGGCGAGCGCGACGCCGAGCGCGTGGAGCTGCTCGAAGCGCGTGAGGCGCTCCGCTTCGGGATCGTGAGGGGGCTCTTGCGCCGTGGGAACCACGGAGCGAGGCTTTATCAGGACTGGCGAGATGCCATCTGCCCCTGATCGGGCTCAAGCCCCGCTGGCTCCCGGAGGCGCGCGCCTCTGCGCGTCCCCGACGTTAGGGACTCGGTCACATGCCCTTCTTCCAGGATCCGCCCCGCCTCGCGAACGCATACCTCGCGGACCCGCTCCTGCGCGAGCTGCTCGCCCGTGAGCTTCAGGGTGCGCTCACCTCCGTGGAGCAGGAGCTGGAGTCCCTCGGAGAGCTGGCTGCCGGACGGCTGTTCGCGCAGCAGGACGCGGAGCGCGAGCTGGAGCCGCGCATCCAGCACTGGGACGCGTGGGGCCGGCGCGTGGACCGGATCGAGGTCACGCCGCTGTGGCGGGAGGCCGCCGCGCTCGCCGCCCGGCACGGGCTGGTGGCGGCGGCGTACGAGCGCCGCCACGGCGCCGCGTCGCGCGTGTACCAGCTCGCGCTCGTGCACGTCCTCGAGCCGTCGCTCGACGTCTACGCGTGCCCGCTCGCGATGACCGACGGGGCGGCGCGGACGCTCCTCGACGCCGGCAACGACGCGCTCGTCGCCCGCGCGCTGCCGCGTCTCACCGCGCGGGACCCTGCGCGGATGTGGACGAGCGGTCAGTGGATGACGGAGCGGACCGGCGGCTCGGACGTCTCCGGGACCGAGACCGCGGCGCGGCGCGACGGCGAGGTTTGGAGGCTCTCCGGCACGAAGTGGTTCTCGTCCGCGACGACCGCCGAGATGGCGCTCGCGCTCGCCCGGCCCGAGGGCGCGCCCGCGGGCTCGCGCGGGCTCGCGCTCTTCTACGTCGAGACACGGAACGAGGACGGCACGACCAACGGCGTCCTCGTGAACCGGCTCAAGGACAAGCTCGGCACGCGCAAGCTCCCCACCGCGGAGCTCACGCTCGACGGCGCCCGCGCCGTGCCCGTGGCGGGGCTCACGGGCGGAGTGCGCGCGGTCGCGCCGATGCTCACCGTCACGCGAACCTGGAACGCCGTCGCGGCGGTCGCGGGGATGCAGCGCGCGCTCGCGCTCGCGCGCGACTACGCCCGCCGGCGAGTGGCGTTCGGCGCGCCCCTCGCGCGGAAGCCGCTGCACGCCGATACGCTCGCAGCGCTCGAGGCGGAGCGCGAGGGGGCGTTCCTGCTCGCGTTCCGGGCGGCGGCGCTCCTCGGCGGGGCGGAGGCGGGCGAGGCGAGCGAACGCGACAGGCTCGCTCTGCGCGCCGTCACGCCGCTCGCGAAGCTGACGACGGGGAAGCAGGCGGTCGCGCTCGCGTCGGAGGCGCTCGAGTGCTTCGGCGGAGCCGGGTACGTGGAGGACACCGGCCTCCCGCGGCTGCTCCGGGACGCTCAGGTGCTGCC
>Ga0105104_10001589_pt1 | contig 16995 bp, 17 predicted proteins | sample PPLLaktember2015_3_FD_87034 | JGI IMG/M metagenome (GOLD analysis project Ga0105104, IMG submission 87034) | Freshwater sediment microbial communities from Prairie Pothole Lake near Jamestown, North Dakota, USA - PPLs Lake P7 Core (6) Depth... | ecosystem: Environmental > Aquatic > Freshwater >... | reverse complement strand
TAATCATAGCGGGCGGGTATGATAAGCACATACCTTTCGATGACTTTGGCAAAAAAATCGCCCAAAAGGCCAAGGCCGCGATTTTGATAGGCCAGACCGCCCAGGTTATCGCCAAATCGATACAAGCCAATCCCCAAAATCAAGCCCAGGTCAAATTCGCCAGGACCCTGGCCGAGGCGGTTCAAATCGCCAAAGGCATAGCGGAAAAAGGAGACGCCGTGGTGCTGAGTCCCGCCTGCGCCAGTTATGATATGTTCGAAAATTACGAGCAGCGGGGGGAGCAGTTTATCGAACTTGCAGGTAGCATTACCCTCTGATTATCGGAACATACGGATTGATGATTGATAATTGATTATTGATTATTTGAGCGGAACTCGGTTTTTAATTATCAATCATCAATTATCAATCATCGATTGCTAAAGCCATCCCTTGAAATCGTCGAATCGCTAATTGCGAACATACTTGTTTTTTAAGGGATTAGAAAAATGGAAAGCACGTCGGAAAGAAGGAGAGAGCAGCGTCTGCGGTATCACTGGCCCGTATGGTTCGCCGAGGATTTCGCCGGGATACTCACCCAGGGTCAAATGGTTGACGTAAGCAGCGGCGGGGCGGCCTTTACATTCTACGCGCATACCGCCAGTCATAATCCGGGCCAGCACATAACCGCGCGATTCAGCGTTCCCCGTTACAAGCCCGATGAGAGTTTCGACGTAACCGAATTTGTCCGCAAAGGTTTTATCTGCCGGGTGGATTCTGTAAATCCGGGTCTCAGGCGAATCGCGATAAAGTTTTTTGACCCGCTGCCTTTCAAGCCCGGCGAGCAGCCCGTAGCGCAGCTCGATTCCGAAATTGCCCTCGAACCCGCGTTAGTTTAGAAATCTGTCCTCTGAATAATGGGAGTGCTGGGATTCGAACCCAGGACCTACGCATTAAAAGTGCGGTGCTCTACCACCTGAGCTACACTCCCGCTTAACCAGCAAGCCGGATAGAATACCAGCTTTGGTGATGTTTTGTCAATAATTGTTATTGCCGGAAGCAGAAACGCGGTAAGAATAAAGAAATCGGGGTGACCCCTTAGGGGCGACCTTCCCTAAGGGACGCTCTAAGTCAACAGGAACGGCTTGTTTTTTGTTATATGCTGTTCACCTGGCTATTCGCCTTCGGCGAATCGGGGTGACTGGACTTGAACCAGCGACCTCTTGGTCCCGAACCAAGCGCTCTAGCCAAACTGAGCTACACCCCGCTGAAAAAGCGAACTTACTATAACATACGCTTAAAACACCTGCAAGTCATAAAAGGTCAACGGGGTCGATGTCTATGGCGACGGTAACGGCGGGGCGGATTGGGGGGGATTTACGGAGGGTTGAGAATAACCGGTGTAAAATCGCGGGCTGGGGGGATTGAAGGATTATCTGCAGGCGGTGGAAGGTCTGGATTCGGCTGATAGTGGCGGGCATCGGGCCTCGGACTTTGATTTGTAAATGTTCGTCGGCCACGATGCGGTCGATTTTTTCACGAAATAATTTGGCTGCCAGTTCGAGTTTTGCAAAAGTCCGGTCCCGCAGGGTAATCAGGGCCAGACGCCAGAAGGGGGGCAAATTGCAATTTCGGCGGTGGGTCAGCTCTTCTTTGACGAAGCCGTCGAAATCGCTTTTGAGGGCGAATTGGATGGCGGGCTGGTTGCCGAGGAATGACTGGACGAAGACGATGCCTTTTTTCGCGGAACGTCCCGCCCGACCGGCGACCTGGGAAATCAGTTGAAACGTCCGCTCGTTGGAGCGGAAATCGGGAAGATAAAGCGATGTATCGGCGGAGATGATGCCTACTAAGGTAACGTTGGGAAAATGCAGACCTTTAGCTAACATTTGAGTGCCGGCCAGGATTTGGATTTTGCCTTCGCTGAAGTCCTTCAAGACGCGATAGTAATCGGGGCCTTTCATCGAGTCGCTATCGACGCGTGCGACTTTGGCGTTCGGGAATTTTCGCGTCAGCTCTTCTTCGAGGCGTTGAGTGCCCAGGCCTATCATAATCATTGTTTTGCTGCACAGCGGGCATTTTTCAGGGACGAGGGTTTGTGAGCCGCAATAGTGGCAGACGGCGCTTCCTGTTTGAAGGTGTTTACCTGTGATTGTGAGGAAAGAAGAAATACGCGCGGGCTGGAAGCCCGCGACACTTTTATGGAAAGTCAGCGTTACGTCGCAGTTGCGGCAGTGAAGGATGTGTTTGCAGGAGGGGCAGAAGATGAAGTTGCTGTAGCCGCGACGGTTCAAAAGCAGGATTGCCTGTTCGCCTTTTGCCAGGACCTCGCCTAACTGGTGCGTCAACGGCTCGCTGGTCAGTTGTGAAGGATATTCCTTCATATCAATCAGCCGCATTTCGGGAAAGGGAAGATTCATAACCCGTCGGGGCAGGCGGACCATATTGAAAATATTCTTTTTGGTTTGGCAATTTTGTAGAGTTTCGAGCGAGGGCGTGGCGGTGCCTAAAATGCAATGGGCGCTGCAAAGCTGGGCGCGTTTGATGGCGACATCCCTGCCGTGATAGCGCGGTGCGGTATCTTGTTTATAGCTCGGCTCGTGCTCTTCATCAACAACGATAAGGCCGATATTGGTTAAGGGTGCAAAGACCGCCGAGCGTGCGCCGATAACGACATTTGCCTCGCCCGCTTTTATTTTTTGCCACTGGGTATTTCGCTGGGGGGCTGTTAACCCTGAATGCATTATCGCGATATTTTCGAAGCGTGCGCTGAATCGCTGAATGGTCTGAGTGGTTAGCGCGATTTCGGGTAACAGAACGATTGCGCTTTTGCCTTTTTTAATGACCTCGTCGATTGCCCTGATATAAAGCTCGGTTTTGCCGCTGTCTGTAACGCCATAGAGCAGCGTAACGCCGAATTGGCCGGTGTTTATTCTGGTGATAATATTGTCGAGGGCGTTTTTCTGGTCGTCGTTGAGGATTACTTTTTCGGATTTAATCAGCATGCCTTCGGGGATGGCGGGCAGAGACCTTAAAACAATTCTCTGGGCGATTTTAATAATTGCTTTATCGGCCAGATTTCTTACTGGTAAATCGGTACAGTCAACTTCGCAGAGCAAATCATTCAATTCGACGGCTGTTTCCGGCTCATACGCCCCGGATTCTTTTAACTGCCGCACAATCTGTTTTTGCTTTTTGCCTTTTATTTCGTCGAGGATTTTCTCGATTTGCTCAGGGCCGAAGGCCAGATATACGTATTTTTCCTTTTTCTCGCCCGCGCCTTTTTTAACCGCGCCCGGCACCATAGCGCCGAGAACGACCCCAAGCGGGCATACATAATAATCGCTAATCCATTTTGCCAGCTCCATCAGGCCGGTATCTATCAACGGCTCTTTATCAATCAAGTCCGATATTTTTTTTAGCTTAAAAACTTTTTGAGGATTGATGTCCGTTTCCACGCAAAAGCCGATTTCCTGTTTGTTTGACCTGCCGAAAGGCGTTTCGACTCTTTGACCAACAATAACGGGCCAGAGCTTGTCCGGCACGAGATAATCGAACTCAGAATCGACGCCCGACTCGAACGCCACGCGAATGATGTGATTTGCGGGCTGTTCGGGCTGTGCCGGCTCAAACAAGCTTTCGGTTTCGTGTTTTGTCATATCGAACGATTGTCCCAGCCGTTAGAACCGATGTCAAGCGTTGCAAAAGTTTGAGTAAGTGCATAGCCGAAGATTAAATATGGTTATAGCTCTTTTGGATCCTTCTTTTCTGTCATGCTGAGCGAAGCGAAGCATCTGGGCTGATAACAGGAGATGAGATTCTTCGCTTCGCTCAGAATGACAAAATACGTTTTTAGAGGTTGCCATATGAAGTTTATGAGGTTATTTGCGAAAGAAATTGCTGCGGTGATATGGGTTTTGCCGGTTCTTTGCGGATGCGGGCCGGTTCGATATGAACATTCTCTAATCGGGCCTCATCCGCAGGATAGACCCTTTCAGGAATGCTCCATCAACCTCGATTTCTATAAGTCGGTACAGCAAAGGCCCGGCCAGGATGCCAATACGGTTCTGGCGGTCGCGGCGTCGGGGGGCGGATTTCGAGCGGCCAATTTTACCGCCGGGGCGCTTCAGGGGCTTGAGGAATTGAGAGGAATTAACCAAACTTCGACTAACGTTTTGTCGCAGGTCGATTATTTTTCGACCGTTTCGGGAGGCGGTTTCGCTGTCGGGGTGTATATTTCGAGCTTGCGCGATTATACGAGATTTTCCGGCTCGGCGGATGGTTACTCATTCGCGGATGTTTTAGCGGCTACGGATGCGAAATGCCCCTGTATGGCCAAGACAAAAGAGGAACAAAAATACGACCCCTGCGTGAGAAAGCATCTTCAGGGATTGTATAAGGATTTTATCGCGGACTTTTTGCGGACGCTTTTGCCGTGGAATCATCTCGGTTTCGACGACAGGGGGCAGCGCTTCGAGCAGGCGATTGACGACGATATGCTGGGCTACCGGTGGCGCAAAAGAAAACTTTCCCCGCAATACAAGGCCAATGCCGCGATGCGTCGTAACATTGATAAAGCTGCGACGCTGACTCTTTCGGATATTTTTGTCCTGGCCGATGACCCGAACAGGCAGGCGACGTTGCCCTACTGGTTTGCCAACGCGGCGGTATATCAGAACGTCAATCTTTTCCCGTTTTCGCCGGACTATTTACGGCTTTATGAAGTCGTCGGGTATAATCATCGCGGCAGGAAAAATGTATGCGAAGGAAATTGTCCCGATTTGAACGATTTCGCGATGAAGATGCCGTTGTCTCTGGCCGTAACAACAAGCGCAAATTTCCCGCTTGCGATGCCCCCTTACAGGTTTATCAGCAGGATGGACCCGAACAACCGGTATTTTTATCTTCTCGACGGCGGCGTGGCGGATAATCTCGGCGTTGTTACGGCTTTACGCGTTCTGGGCGATAAAATAAATGAGAATATGACCCGTAAAGTGTTAATCGTTATTGATTCATACCAGGGCAATCTCACGCCTTTCGAGAAAATTAAAAACCCGCCTAAAGAAGCGGTGACGGCTGCCCGGCTTATGGAAACCGGGCTTGATACCTGGCGGGCAAGATACAGGGAAATCACGGATGGCTTCTGTGAGCGGCAGGGTATCAAGCCGGTATATCTGAGTTTTGACAACCTTGTCGAGACCGATTTCAACGACCTTTACGAATTCGGGCTTACAGAACAGGATAAAAAAGACCTCTGCAAAAACAAGCCCAAAAACTGTCCCTCGGCGACGCCTTTTCATCTTGTTCGCAGCATATCGATGACGTCGCCTGTATTCAGAGGTAAAGACGGCCTCGAATACCAGATACCTAAATCACAGCAAAACCTCCTCATCGCCGCGGGCCGATACGTTGTAAACAAGAAGAAAAGCGAAATTCTAAACGTCCTCGGCTGGTAATAGACGTTTTATAGTTTGAACTGTTCGGCGGCGAGGGAAACGATATGGTTTGCGATGGCAAGCGAAGCGGTAGCCGCGGGTGATGGGGCGTTCAAAACGTGAATGGTTCGGCCGCGGGATTCAATCACAAAATCATCAATCGGTTTGCCGTCGCGCCCGACGGCCTGAGCGCGGACGCCTGAATTGCCGGGGGTCAAATCCGCTTTATTTATTGAAGGCACTAAACGTTGAAGCTGACTTACAAATAATATTTTCGAGAATGCCCTGACGTATTCGCCTAAGCCGTAACGCCAGTTTTTCATAAACATTTTCAACGTTCCGGGATATGTCAACGATTCCCATGCGTCTTTGAAATTGAAATCGAGTTTGCCGTAGCCCTCGCGTTTGAAGGAAAACACAGCGTTAGGCCCGCACTCGACGCCGCCTTTTATCATTCGCGTAAAATGCACGCCCAAAAACGGGAACTGTGGGTCAGGGACGGGATAAATGAGGTTTTTCACTTTATCCTGTGCCTGTTTTATGAGGTCATAATAATCGCCGCGGAAGGGAACTATTCGCATTTTGATATCGACGCCGTCTAACCTCGCGATTCGATCGCAAAACAATCCGGCGCAGTTAATAATAAAACGAGTCGATACCTTGCCCTGATTAGTCAAAACATCTGTGCAGTCGGTTTTTTTATCAAAACCGATTACCTTGTGCGATGTAAGGATTTTATTTTCATGATTTTGCTTTTGTGTGAGTTCGGCTAATTTATTCGCTACGGCCACAAAATCGATTATGCCCGTGCAGGGGACTTTTATGCCGGTAATACCTGCGCAGAATGGCTCGATTTGTTTTATCTCATCAGGACCGATTTTTTGAATACCCTCGATACTGTTTTGAATTCCGTTATTGAAGATGCGTTCGATACCGGGCAATTCCTTCTGGTGCGTAGCGACGATAATTTTGCCGCAGATTTCATAGGGGATGCTGTATTGTTTGGCGAAATCGACGAGCTGTTTTCTTCCGTCGGTGCAGGTTTTGGCCTTGGCCGAGCCGGGCTTGTAATATAAGCCGGAATGAATGACGCCTGAGTTATGCCCCGTTTGATGCGCCGCCAGTTTCGCTTCTTTTTCAAGAACCGCGATTTTCAAACGCGGATACTTGAGTGCGATTTTATACCCCGTCGCCAGCCCGACAATTCCGCCGCCTATGATTGTAATATCGAATTTATTCAAAAACGACTCCCCTTCTTCGCCCAAAGGGCTACGCAGGGCAGGCTGACCCCTTTTTTTCTCTTTTTTCATTTGCGTCTGCCGGATATGCTTATTGCGACACAAACCGCCAGAATTACCGCTATTGCGGCCCCGGCGAATATGAGGATTCTCGATGGGATATTTATCGCAACCGGTAATGGTTCTTTTATGCTCAGCTCGACAGTCAGGGTTTTATTCTGTAACGCGACTGCAAGCGGCGAGTTGGCCTCCGCTTTTATTTCGATCGGCAGAACCTGGCCGTTTCCCAGAACAAGCGCTACGGGAAGCAGGTCGTTGGGGTCGGGTTGGAGTTTAACGGGCAGGGTTACATTTGAAGGTGAAAATTCAACGAATATTGAGTTGTTAGCGTCGCTGTGAAGTTTGACGGGTAACGGTTCTTCTCCCTGGACGCCGACCCGGACGGGAAATCCAGCGGGACTTCGATTTTGCTGCTCCCGGGCGCAGCCGTTTAAAAGGCAAACTGCGGCCAATAAAACAGGTATTATTTGTGTGTGCGAAAACTTCATTCGGTAAAAATTATTACGAAATAATTTATTTTTGTCAAGTTACATATCCGGGACAACTTCGCGATAAACCTGGCCGGTTGGGCTTATTTTGAAAACATATATGAGGCCAACTTTTAGCTGGCTGTAAATAACGTTCCCGTAAATAGCCGTGATTCCGTATTCTTTCAGCTTATCGAGGTTATTGGCCAAATCCCAGATATTCGTCCAGAACAAATCCCTTTGCCCGACAGACAGCCGGCTCATCAAATCCGCGTATCGCTGCGGCTCAGTTCCGGGACTTTCAATGGGCAAACCATTCTGAGGAGCCATACTTTCGCAGTAAATCCTTCGCCACAGATACATCGCCCGCTCTTTGCCATCCATCACCATTTTGTCGCTGAATTTGACAATCAGGGCGTCGAAGTGAACGATGTCGCCTTCTATCGTATAGTCCTTTTCGAGGATTTTCTTCAGTTTATCGTCCCTGGCCGTCTCGACGAAACGCAAAGTAGTCCAGACCTTGCCGTCTTTAGTTTCCTGTTTAATGACCTTTGCGTAGCCGATTTGCTCCTCGTCGGTCAGATTGGTGATGGCCTGTTTAAGCTGTTTATTTTCGCTGAGCAGTTTTTGAATCGTTATTTGCCTGCTGAGCCACCCACGTCCGAAATACCCAGCAGCAATCAGTCCTGCCGCAAGCACCACTAATATCGTAATTTTGACTTTGGCGCTTTTCATAGTTAGCTTGGAAGCGAAAACCCCCTGAACATAAAATAAGAGGCGGCCAGAAGGCATAATCCCGCCCATAAGAAGTCCAGCTTCAAAGGCGTTTTCATATAAATGACGCAAAAGACCGCAAAAACGGTCATTGTTATGATTTCCTGAATGACCTTCAACTGGGCAAGCGAAAAGAACTGAAAACCAATCCGATTGGCCGGGACCTGCAGGCAGTATTCGAAGAACGCAACCGCCCAGCTTGCCGCAATAGCGATAATTACGGCCTTACCCTTCAAATCCTTCAAATGCCCATACCAGGCATAAGTCATAAACAGGTTCGAACCAATCAGCATCACAATCGGCGCCATAATCCTCATAAATCCGTCATCATCCTTTCTAAAACCATGAATTTGTTATTGTTATATAATCGACCAGTCAACCTTGAATCAATTAACCCTATTATAACCACGGAGTCTCACAGATTTACAAAGATTTTTTAACCACGAATTAACGCGAAGAAGCACGAAGATTTCCTTTTTTCGCCGACTTTCCGCAAATTTCGGCGAAGGTTTCCAAATTGCAGCGACGTTCCGCAATTTGCGGCGACGGTTTTCTTTTTGCGGCGGCTCTCCGCAATTTGCGGCGAGGGTTTGCGGACTTACATCGTTTTTCTGCCTTTTGCGCCGAAGGTTTGCAAGCTTACATTGAGGGTTTGTAAGCCTACATCAAGAGTTTGTAAGCTTACATTGAGGGTTTGTAAGCCTACATCAAGGGTTTGTAAGCTTACATCGGTTCTCTGCAAATTGCGCCAGAGGTTTGTAAGCTTACATTGGCTCTCTGCAATTTGCGCCGAAGGTTTGTAAGCTTACATCAGGGGTTTGTAAGCTTACATCGGCTCTCTGCAATTTGCGCCGGGGGTTTGTAAGCTTACATTAAGGGTTTGCAAATTGGTTTATGGGACTGTTGACTTGTAAAAGGGCGTTTTTAAAGCAAAAACCGCTATCGCTTTTGCTTTTTCGGTTATCGGGCTTGATTTAGCAGAGATCGAAAGAGTTAAAGTTAAAACAAATCTCGCCTTTCGTTTATCCCAGCATATTATAGCTAAACATGAAGTAAAGGTATATTCCATTTTGGAATATTTGGGTGATTAGAGTATCTCTTCTGCTATAGATATGAGCAAAACAATTTATACTCCTGAATACGAAGAACTTGTGTCACGGCTGAAAACCGCTAGGCAGAGGGCAAATCTTACCCAGAAACAAGTTGCTGAAAAGATGGGTTTCACGCAATCACTTATGTCCAAAATTGAATCAGGTCAGTATCGGGTAGATGCTATTCAACTGATGCATTTGGCGAAACTATACAAGAAGGATATTGGCTTTTTCCTCAAGTAATATGGCAAAAATCCAAGAATTATTAGAAGGCCGTGACGACAGAATCGACTACGATGAAATTAAGTCGAGATTTCCCTGGATAATCCAAAGAGACCAAAAATGCATTCTCAGCCCAGATAGTGATGGTTTACTTTGTGGCTTATTTATGTCTCATATGCTCGATTGGAAAGTTAAAGGATTTTATGACGGAAAAGTAATGGTTTTAGAAAATGGTGTTTCGGCCTCTGAATGTATATTTCTGGACATGGATGTTTTCAGGAGAAACATAAAGAGCGTTGGCCATCATATGGTTTTATATAATAAAAATACTATGCCTGAGAATTGGGGAAATTACGACAATTGTATTCAGGCAAACAACCTAAGGGGATACGACTGCCTTCATGATTTTAGATTAAAATATCCATTGGCGACAATTCATTTGCTGATAGGAATCCTTGGTTCGGGACTACAAATTAAAATCCCTGAATCGGCAATATGTCCCCTTCTTTTCACTGACGGCACTTTTAACGTTCTTTTTAGCTATCCTGAAAACGTGCTAAATTGGTTGAGATACCTTCGTGCAGACGAAGGACAGAATCCTTTGAAGACAATATTTGAAAACGAAAAGTATTCCGTGTTTAAATTGATGCAGGCCATGGATGAATTCTTCAGATCACGAGATGAAATATCTATCCCCAATGAGCGTGGCGACCGACTTAGGATCTCTAATACGGACGGTATACCTTCCAATATTGAGCGTGTTGCCAATTCATATATAATCAATAACGATGCAGTCACTCGAATAGTCCGTTTCATTCAGATGATGGGGACACTTACTGGATGGAATTATAAACCCGGAAGCTGGGCTTGGTCAAATCTTGCGTTACACAGATTTACAAAGGGCAGTTTTGAAAACGACAAAAACAGCATTAACGGGCCTAATATTAAAGCTTTCTTGCAGACAAATCCTTTATCTTGGGCAATTACGAGTAGACTGAATCTTGAATATACACTAGAACAACCTGATACAATGACTTATCCTTAAGCGAAAAGAAGATCTTCTATTTGTTTGATTCGTTTCTCAGCAAGCATGCAGTATTCTTCGGATATATCAAAACCGATGAAATTTCTCCCGAGCTTTTTTGCAGATACAGCGGAGGATCCGCAACCCATAAAAGGATCTAATACAATTCCATCAGGAGGGCAAAAGCACTGGATAAAGTCATAAGGAATTTGGTCAGGAAACACTGCTGGATGTTTTCTTTTCAAGTTGTCTTTGTCTCCGGCCATGAGATAGTTCCATACTGTTCCTCGACATTTCGTTTCATTTATATGGCGTCTGACTGTTTTTGTTGTTTTCCCGTCTGTTCTTCGGTTTCCACTTCCAGTCATTACTTTACCAGCATGTTTTGATGGGATTTTAAGTGGCTCTTTATTAAAATATTGAGGCCTATCACCTTTTAGGAAAATAGGCATGTATTCGTGGTCTACTCTGAACCGTTGTGTCCACCAAGCTCCTTCGGTTCCATGTTTTCTATATATCACTGTTTCAAAAAGGCGGAAACCAATGTTGTCACACCAATCAACGATGGTCCTGAAAGAAGTGAGCGTTTTTGCAAAATCCTTTGTTTGGTCTTGGATTACCATAGCAGCAATTCCACCGTCCTTTAGAACTCTGAGAACCTCCTTGCCTGTATCATGCAAGTTATAAGTAAATCCATTGTATTTTCTGACAGCGTCATAGGGAGGAGAAGTGACAACTAAATCAATACAATTGTCAGGCAATTTTTTCATCCCTTCCACGCAATCCATACATTGAATAGTATTCAACCAATTTGCCAGAAAATCATCCTCTCTCACCTCATCTTTCTTGTGTTTGGTCTTTTTATCTATTAACGGCGTGATAGCATTGCATGTTTTCAGAGCATACGGTTTGCCGTGCTCGATAGCTGGTTCGTTTATTTCTATTGCCCGCGAATCCATTCTTTCCTCAAATAATTATTCTTTTGCTATATAATAAGCATTTTGCAGCTTAAGTCAAGGTCTATCGATGTTTTTATAATCAAACTTTCCCTTTTTTTAAAAGCATATTTCGTAAAAAGAAATGTTGGCCACTGCCTTGCTTACTCCTCCAGCGAAGTTATTAAGAATAGGAATGATAAGCGGGGCGGATAAATTTTGCAAAGACTGTTTTAAGTTCTTGTAACCTGGGCAAGGAAGGTTAGAATTGACAAATCAAGAAAAAGGAATTATAGAGCAATTGGAAAAAACCATGGTTAATGAGCAGCAAAAACAAAGATGCATAAAATAAAATATATTTTAATTGCTATTATATTCCTTGTTGCAGCCCTTATTGAAGCATCGCTTCGATATATCACTCCTGACTTAATCGCTTCATATCAGAATCATCCTTTTATCAAAACGGTTTTGGAATATTTGGCAAAAAATGCGTTTGCTACTTCATTGATAGCTCGAACAATATGGGTTTCACAAGTTATTTTAGGTATCCTACTTTATCCACGCGCATACATAAGAAAAATAAACGAAAACATCATTGGGCGCATATATTCAGATCTCTTTGGCAGTGATATAAAAAAGCATAGGATTACACTTTTCAAGGAAATAAGTTACCCTCGCGCTTTGTGGAGACATATTTGTGCGGTATGTTATCATCTTAGGCCAAAATATATCAGTCGATTTATACCGCATTTGTTATATTTCCCTTTTCCTGGGAATTATTTAATGGTTGATATGCGAGAAGGTGTTTACAAGAAATCAAGAACAATGTTTAAGGTCGAAGAAAATAGTGTGGAGAATTGCGAAGGTATTGTTGGTTTAATACGTTTCCAAAAAGGAGCTGGAACCACTATATTAGATTTGCCAGATATAACTGACGTCAATTTGGATAGCATTGATATTTCTAATCTTCGAAGAAAAGAAAATAAAGTCGTCAAAGACTATATGGATCAAGGGCACATAAATAATGTTAAACAATTAAAACGTATACACATGAGGGCAAGGCATTTTCTGGGATCTGTTATTTACAAAAAAGGAGGAAAGCCATGGGGAATGTTATTAGTTGATAGCACAAATCCAACTAATCCCTTCTCGAATACCATTGTTGACAAATTCAAAATATATAGCAATGTGTTAACTGAGCTTTTATCGTAGGAGAAAGTAGATATGTCACAAATCGCATTTGACAAAACAAGATATGAAATGCCAATCCAAGTTGATGACGATCGAGGCATTAAGGTCGTTTTATATATACCTCCAATATTTATTCCAAAGCATATCTCAGGAAGGTACATGAATAATGAGGATTGTTTTGAGATAAAATTTATTTATGATGATGCGGAAAATCCTATGGTATTATTTGAAGATGCCAACATCCGTTTTGAAGCTGGAAAAAACACAAAGAAAATGCTAATCATAATTGTAAAAAACGTTGAGGCAAAGAAAATTAACAGAATTACATTAGAACAAAAAATACAGAAAGACCTGATTAATGGCTTTAATAATGCAATTAGTAGGGTTAAGAAGCAAGTGGAAAAAACAAATTACGAAATTACTAGGTCCATAATTTCAGATTCAACAAGTAATATAGTCAATACATTTTCGAATCCTTAGTTGAGGAAAATCAAAGAACATCATTTTTTGCCCTCGCGATTGATATTTCTGGCAAAAAATGCGAACCGATCTTTATCTGCCTTCATCTTTGTGTAATCAAAAACTTTGATCCCTCTCAATCCTTTTTATTTCCCTAAAAACCGTGTTTTTTTGTGTAAATCCGTCCCGTCAAGCCGGGATTCCGCTAAGAGCTTCATGTCGAAAAGAATTTTTATTTTCAAGTTAAGTACTTCCCACAGGGGTTCGAAAAAACAGATAACGAGCATCAGAAGTTCTAATAGGGGTGGTTGTTTTAATCAGTGACAAATTAGTGATTAAGCGTATTGTGCCTTTTTGGGGCTTTGTGAATTGAACAAGTTTATCAATTACAATGAAAGGAACATAGTATGAATTTTCCACGCACCGAGTCAGAAATTGAAAATTTGGCGGAACAGATGATTGCGGGTTTCACGGCCCATGCGGGCGATTTTCCTTCCGTACTGCCTGCTGTGGTGACCCAGTTAACCGGGGAACTGTCCGGTTTCAAGGAAGCGATAACGGATCAGGAAAGCACCAAAGGCCAGTTGAAGATAGCGACCGTGACAAAAGAAGATGGTCTTGAAAATCTGACTACACTGATGAAAAACTGTCTGAAGAAAGCCGAGATAGATTGCACAACTTTGCCGGAAAATCTTGCGGAAATCGGCTGGGGAACAAGACAACAGCCCACCCCGATATTAGCGCCCGGCGTTCCGACATTGCTTCGCTCAACTGCCGAAGGAGTCGGCGATATATGGCTGGCGTGGGATAAACCGGCATCGGAAAGCGGCGGGATAGTCCGCAATTACGTAATCGAAAGGTGCGACCAGAAGCCGGATAATACATTCGGGCCGTGGATGGTCGTCGGGACGGTATATAATAATGAAGCGCATTTGCTCCAGCAGCCGTCGAATCTGCGATTGATTTACCGCGTAAAGGCATCGAATGCCGCAGGAGCAGGCGGGCCGAGCAATACACTGTTTGTTCTTCTGCCGTAAAACCCGATTAATCGGGACTCCGTAAACTTAGGGAAACTCATATTTACTCCTTAATGCCCTTGCTTGCGTAAAGCAGGGGCATTTATTTTATATAAAAGTATTCGGATGCTCGCCCCCTGATGATTCGCCTTAAATCGTTGCGAATCAAGACTCTGGGGGTTTCGTCTGCTAAGAAATTCTATAGAACTCTTGAGAATTCTATAGAATTGTCTTATCATACTCAACTATGCGTTGGATATGGATTGATAAATTTGTTGAGTTCAAGAGCGGTGAGTCGGCTGTTTCGGTTAAGAATGTAACACTGGCCGAGGAGCATCTGCACGACCATTTTCCGGGTTTTCCGATACTTTGTTCCTCGAAATTACATTGCAATTTCTGAGGAGACACCTTTTCGTTACACCATCAAAAGATGGGACTCCGCTGCGCTATGCAAGGTAGGGCTGCATGGTTAAAATATTGAAATCGGGGGCGAAAGGAAGTAAGCTTTTTAAAGATTCAATACCCAAGACATACGGCGCAAGACGTAAGAACACTAAACCAATAAAGGCAAGGGCAAATTATGGATAAAAATATTGTCAGGGAATTCGAGGCAAGGGTCCGCAGGGAGATGGATGAAAATATTGTGCCTTTCTGGGCTAAAAGGACTCTCGATGCGCAGGGCGGGTTTATCGGGAGGATGACTAATGACGGGGCAATCATAAAGGATGCGCCCAAAGGGCTTGTTTTGAATACTCGGATACTCTGGACGTTTTCTGCGCTTTATGTGTTCGATAAGAAGCCCGAATATCTCGCTTTGGCAAAGCGCGCTTATGATTACCTGATGAAATATTTCTGGGACTCTCAATTCGGCGGGATGTACTGGATGCTGGATGGCAAAGGAAGGCCGTTGGAGGATAAAAAGCAGGTTTACGGCCAGGCGTTTGCGATATACGCCTTATCGGAATATTACAGGGCGACGGGAGAGAAAAAGGCGATTGATACCGCGATGCAGATATTTGACTTAGTGGAAAAACACGCGAGGGACAATCAATACAAGGGGTATTTCGAGACATACGAACGGGACTGGAAAATGGCCAAAGACCAGCAGCTCAGTGCCGTCGATCTGGTCGAGAAAAAGTCGATGAATACCCATCTTCATTTATTAGAGGGTTTGGCTAATCTTTATGACGTTTGGAAAGATGAGGAGGTAGGCCAACGCGTCGAGGAATTGCTGAAAATATTCGCTGAAAAAATTGTGCATCCGGATGGGACGTTCTGTCAGTTGTTTTTCGATGAGCCGTGGAACCCAAAAAGCAAGCGTGTTTCTTTCGGGCACGATATCGAGGCAAGCTGGCTTCTTTATCGCGATGCCCAGATTTTAAATAAAAAGGCGATGACGGAAAGAATCGGCAAGTTGGGTTTGAAGCTTGCGGAGGCCGTTTATCAAAACGGGATGGACAATAAAAAGAGTTTATTTTATGAAGCCGAGCCAACGGGCATCAGTAATTCCGAGAAGCATTTCTGGGTGCAGGTCGAGGCGGTAATCGGCTTTTTGAACGCGTATCAATTAAGCGGCAGACAGGAATATTTCGATGTTGCGATGGATATCTGGAAATTCATCGAAGATTTCCACGTCGATAAAAAAGGAGGCGAATGGTTTTACATCGTTACAGCAGATGGAAAAGTTGACAACAAGGGCCTCAAGGTCTCGGAATGGAAATGTCCGTATCATAACAGCCGGGGATGTATGGAGATAATACAACGATTAGGCGAAATTTTAACCACTAAGACATAAAAATAGTTTTGGGTTTTTGGTTTTTAGTGTTTAGTTTAAGGAGTCCGCTATGAAACGCCTTATTTTTCTTTTGCTGATAATTGTACTGGTTATTGCTCAATCTCTTCAAGGCCGTATCGTTTCACCATTCACTGATCTGGATACTTACGTATCGCATATAAAAACAGCCCTTATCTGTGAGACACTTCCGATTGATGAAGGACCAATTTATAGGAATGCATACCGCCGCAAGGTACAAGTTTTGAGCGTGCTTTCAGGTTCAATAAAGAAAGACGAGACAATTCATGTGCTGGTCGATTCATCATTAGTTCCGGGAACTATTTGCCTGATTTGCAGTCATGAGGACGTGTTAAATGAAAAAGGGGAATTATATGCCTGCTTTTATGAACCTGGCACAGTCGAAATACTTCTTTGGGGCGAAATATCAAAAGCCGAAAAGCAGGAAAGAATATCAAAATTCCTTAAGGAGCTTGAAGGCAAACCTCTAAAAGAACAAATCCTGCATATTTTTAAGAGGCGAATCAACCAGTTAAAAGGTCAAGAGAAACAAATCAAGCGAGAACTGGATGTTCTTGAAAAGGCCCTGAAATAGAAATGTAATCACTAACACCGTGATTAAGTCAACGCCCGAGCTTTTTCTGCTTGAAACAGGGGACGGGGGAGGGGATAATGGCGGCGGATAAAAAAGCTAACGGAAACGAATTAAAAAGCGTGTGATATATGGATTTTGAATTTGAAGATAAGCCGGAAGATGGGAGAGAGAATATGAGCCCGGAGCCAAGGACGAGCAGTTTGGTTGAAACGACGGATTGTCTTGAGGCGGTCAGCGTGATTCGCGCCTGGAAGAACATCCTGTTTATAGTCATCGTGCTGAGTATGCTGCTTTTGTTAGGGTCGTTTTTCATTGCGGATTTTAACCTCGTAAGAGCGGAACAGACATTGACGATTATTCCTCCCCCGGCTCTTCCCGCCGAGGCAAATGAGCCGCAGGTCGAAGAGACCCAGAAGATAAAGGAGGCCGCAAAACAAATCGCCGCGGAAGAAAAAATCGCTCCGGAACCGAATCTCCCGCCTCCGCAAAAAGCCGCAGCCGAGCCGAATCAGCCGGCACAAATCGCTTTCAGCGTGCGATTCGCGTTTACAATATCCCATATAATCGCAATCGTGCGGTTTTTGAACTTCATCCTGATTCCGGCGGCAGTGCTGTATTGCCTGACGATACTGTTCGCGATGAAGGTATCGCTTATCGGCCGATAAGCGATACCTTCATCGCGAACAGTATCGTCAGGCAATACAGCACTGCCGCCGGAAT
>Ga0105104_10001588_pt1 | contig 16997 bp, 14 predicted proteins | sample PPLLaktember2015_3_FD_87034 | JGI IMG/M metagenome (GOLD analysis project Ga0105104, IMG submission 87034) | Freshwater sediment microbial communities from Prairie Pothole Lake near Jamestown, North Dakota, USA - PPLs Lake P7 Core (6) Depth... | ecosystem: Environmental > Aquatic > Freshwater >... | reverse complement strand
TGTTTCGAACTGCCGGACCACCTCGTCCTCCACCGCGCGCATCGGCACTTCGCGGCCGAGCAGGCGCCCCAGCGACGTGACGCCGTGGTCCCTGATTCCGCACGGGACGATCAGGTTGAAGTACTCGAGGTTGGTGTTCACGTTGTAGGCGAAGCCGTGGCTGGTGACCCAGCGCGAGATCCGGATACCGATCGCGCCAATCTTGTCGGCCGCCACCCAGGCGCCGGTCAGGCCCTCTATGCGCCCCGCGCCCACGCCGAATGCCGCCGTCGTCCGGATCATCACCTCTTCGAGATCGCGCACGTAGCGGTAGACGTCCTGGCGGTCGGGACGAAGGTCGAAGATCGGGTAGGCGACGATCTGGCCAGGGCCGTGGTAGGTGACGTCGCCGCCGCGGCTCGTCTCGCACAGCTCGACACCCAACTGCTGCAGCCTGGTTGGGGTGGCGATGATGTTGGAGCGGGCGGCGTGGCTGCGCGCGCCGAGGGTGATGACGTGCGGGTGCTGGAGGAGCAGCAGGACATCGCCCGTCAGGCCTGCCCGCCGCTCCTCCGCCAGGGACCGCTGCAGTTCGAGGGCCTCGCCGTAGGCCACCGTCCCGAGCCGCCTGACCTCGATGGACCTCACAGCCACGACGCGTCGAAGTTCTCGATCTGCTTCTTCACCACGGACATGAACTCGTCGGCGACGGCGCCGTCGATCAGGCGGTGATCGTAACCCAGGGACATGTAAGCCCTCGGCCGGATCGCGATCGCGTCGTCCACGACGACCGGCCGCTTCTCGATGTGGCCGATACCGAGGATGGCGACCTGGGGCTGGCTGATCACCGGCGTCCCGAACAGCGCTCCGAAGACGCCGGGGTTGGTGATCGAGAACGTCCCGCCCTGCACCTCGTCGGGCTTGAGCTGCTTCGAGCGCGCGCGGTTGGCGAGGTCCACGATGACCTTGCTCAGGCCGAGGATGTTGCGTTCGTCCGCGTGCTTGATCACCGGGACGATCAGGCCCCAGTCGAGGGCCACCGCGATCCCGATGTTGATGTCCTTGTGGTAGACGACGTTGTCGCCGTCGATGGAGGCGTTGACCACGGGAACGGCGCGCAGTCCGTCCACCACGGCCTTCACGATGAACGGCAGGTAGGTCAGCTTCACGCCGGCCCGCTCGTATTCCGCCTTGCGCGTCTCGCGGATCTTCGCGACGTTGGTGAAGTCGAACTCGAAGATCGAGTGCACGTGCGCGGACGTCCGCTTGCTCATCACCATGTGCTCGGCGATCCGCCGGCGCATGACGGTCATCGGGACGACTTCGTCGTTGGCTCCCGCCTTCACCGACGGCGCGTGGACTGCCGGCGCCGCGATGGTGGTGGCGGGCGCGGGCTGGGGTGCCGGCGGCGCGGTCGGGGCCGGGGCCGGGGCCGGGGCCGGACGGTCGATGAAGTCGAGGATGTCCTGCTTGGTCACGCGCCCGCCGATGCCGGTGCCCTGCACGCGGCTGATGTCGACGCCGTGCTCGGCGGCGATCTTCCGCACGAGGGGCGAGGACTTGTGGCGGCGGAGGTCCTCGATGGACTCCGGGGCGGGCGGCACCGGGGCGGTGCCTGCTGCCGCGCTGGGCTCGGCCGCCTCCTCGTCCTCGGCCTCGGCCTCGGCGACCGGGGCCGACGGTGGCGTCGGCGGCGCAGCGGCGGGAGCCGGCGGCGCAGCGGCGGGAGCCGGCGGCGGAGCGGCCGCGGCCGCACCAGCCTCGCCGATCACCGCCACCACCTGGTTCACCGGGATTGTCTCGCCCTCCTTGGCGCTGATCTCCAGGAGCACCCCGGCAGCCGGCGAGGGGATCTCCGCATCCACCTTGTCGGTCGAAATCTCGAAGAGCGGTTCGTCGCGGTCGACCTTGTCGCCCACCCGCTTGATCCAGCGGACGATGGTGCCCTCGGCGATCGACTCGCCCATCTGCGGCATCGTGACGTTGGTAGGCATAGGATTCGTCAGGAGTTACAAGTCACAAGTCACAAGCCAGGAGTCCGCATTCCGCATTCCGCATTCTGCATTTTGCATTCTGCATTCTGCATTCTGCATTCTGCATTTTGCATTGTCCCCAGCCCCCAGCCCCTAGCCCCCAGGCCCTAGATATGAATCGCCCCCCCGTGAAGCCCGTGGGCCGCCTCGCCGACCGCCTCCGCGAAGGTGGGGTGCGCGTGAATGGTGCGGGTCAACTCCTCGCCAGTGCACTCCAGGCGCAGGGCCACGACCGCTTCGGCCACCAGGTCGGTCGCCCGCGGCCCGATGATGTGCACCCCGAGCACCTCGTCGTACTTCTTGTCCGCCACGATCTTCACGAACCCCTCGGTCTCCCCCGCGATCTTGGCGCGCCCGAGCACCATGAACGGGAACGACGAAACAACGACGTCGTACCCGCGCTCCTTCGCCTTCTGCTCGGTCAGGCCGACGCTGCCGATCTCCGGGTCGCAGAACGTGCAGCCCGGTACGTGGTCGTAGTTGATCGTGCGGGGAGACTGCCCCGCAATCCGTTCCGCCGCCGCGATGCCCTCGGCCGTGGAAACGTGCGCGAGCTGCGGGTGACCCGGGCGGCCGAAGGAAATCACGTCGCCGACCGCGGAGATCCCCGGCACGCTCGTGCGGAAGTGCTCGTCCACCACGACGTAGCCGCGGTCCATGTTCAGCCCGAGGTCCTCGAGGCCGAGGCCGTCGGTCACCGGGCCGCGGCCGGTGGCGACGAGCAGGTAGTCGGCCTGGATGTGCTCCGTCTTCCCGTCCGGCAATTGCACGTCGAGGCTCACGCCGTCGGCGCCCGGCGTGGCGCGCGTGACCTTCGACCCCGTGAACGTCCGGATGCCGCGCTTCTTGAAGGCCTTCTGCAACTCGGCCGAAACGGCTTCGTCCTCCACCGGCACCAGGCGCGGCAGGAGCTCGATGATCGTCACCTCGCTGCCGTAAGCCCGGAAGAGCGACCCGAACTCCACGCCCACGGCACCTGCGCCGAGCACGGCGATCGACTTCGGCACCTCTTTCAGCGCGATCGCCTCGTCGCTGGTGATGATCCGCTTGCGGTCGATCTCCACGCCGGGCACGCTCCGCGGCTGCGACCCGGTGGCGATCACGATTTCCTTCGTGGCGGTGAGTGTGACCGGCTTCTCCCCCGTCACCTCCACCTGCCCCTTCCCGAGGAGCCGGGCCGTCCCCTTGATCCAGTCGATCTTGTTCTTGCGGAAGAGGAACTCGACGCCCTTGGTGAGCGTGGTGACGACCTTGTCCTTGCGGGCCTGCACCTGGTTCATGTCGATGCGGACCGACGCCCCGTCGATGCCCAGGCCCCACTCCTTCGCGCCTTGGGCGATCTTCAACGCGTGCGCGTGCTCCAGCAGCGCCTTGGTGGGAATGCACCCCCAGATCAGGCAGGTACCGCCGAGCGCTTTCTGGCGTTCGACCACCGCGACCCGCAGCCCCAACTGGGCCGCCCGGATGGCCGTCGGGTAGCCCCCGGTGCCCGCGCCAATCACGACAATGTCGTACTCGTTCGCCACGGTGACTCCTCGATGATGACAGACTGATCCCAGGAACTCTTAACGTTATCGAAGGGGTGGGGGACAGTCAACTCAGGCCTGCCCTCCGCCAGACTTGCGCTCTCCCCCGCCTCGAACGTACTGTAGCGCGCAACTGAGGGAGGGCACCTGATGCCGTCGTTTGCGCGTGTCGTCCCGGCGCTCGTCCTTGCCGGCCTGGTCCCGTCCCTGGCCGCGGCCCGTCCGATCCCGAAGCCCGAGTCGGTCTTCGGCTTCAAGCCGGGCGCCGACAACCGGCTGGCCACCTACGACCAGACCATCGAATACCTGCGCCGCCTCGCGGCTGCCAGCCGCTACCTCCGCCTGGTGGACGCCGGCACCACCACCCAGGGCCGGACGTTGTACTTCGCCCTCGTTTCCAGCCCGGCGAACCTCGCGCGGATCGACCGCGTGCGCGAGATTGCCCTCCGACTCGCCCATCCCCAGGGCCTCGGCGACGCCGAGGCCCGGCGCCTGGCCGGCGAGGGGCGAGCCCTCGTCCACATCGACGGCGGCTGTCACGCCAGCGAGGTGGCGGGCCCGCAGATGGTGCCGCAACTGGCCTACGACCTGCTCGCCCGCGCGCAGGAGCCGCCCTTCCGGCAAATCCTCGACAACGTCGTCGTCATGCTCTGGCCGACAATGAACCCGGACGGCCAGCAGATGGTCGGCGAGTGGCACGCGAAGAACCTGGGCACGCCGTACGAGGGAGCGGCCGTGCCGCGCCTCTACCAGGAATACGTCGGCCACGACAACAACCGCGACGCGTACATGCTCAACATGGTGGAGTCGCGGGTGGTCGAGCATGCCTGGCGCCAGTGGGAGCCGCACATCATCTACGTCTTCCACCAGACGGCTCCCTTCCCCACCCGGATCTGGCTGCCCCCCTTCTCCGAGCCGGTCGGCCTGCACGCCCCGCCGCTGGTGTCGCGCGAAGTGAACATGATCGGCATGGCCATCGCGAAGGGCCTCGACGAGCACGGCCAGCCGGGCGCCACGCACATGGGCACGTCGTTCGACGCCTGGTACCCGGGGTACGTGGATTACGCGCCGGTCTTCAAGAACATCCCGGCATTCTGGACGGAGACCGCGGGGAACGGCGCGGCGCCGCGAGAGTATCGCATCGAGGACTTCCCCGCGGCCTTCCGCGACCTCCGCCCGCAGAGCCTTTACGCCAGCCCCTGGCACCCGGGACCGTGGCGCCTGGCGGACGCCGTCGCCTACAACGAGACGGCCGCGATTGCCACTCTGGAGTACGCGGCCAAGTACAAGGACTCGCTGCTCTACAACCGCTACCAGGCCGGGCGCGACCAGGTTGCGCGCGGGCGAAAGGATCCGCCGTTCGCCTACGTCATCCCGCAGCAGCAGACCGACCCGGTGGCCGCCGTGGAAATGCTCCGTCGCCTCGCGTTTGGCGGCCTCCGCATCATGCAGCTGACGTCCCCGGCAAAGCTGGACGACATCGAGTATGCGGCCGGGACCTGGGTCGTCCCGACGGACCAGGAGTTCGGGGCACTCGCGCGCGAACTGCTCGACCGGCAGAAGTACCCCGACCTGCGCCAGTACCCGGGCGGGCCGCCACTGCGGCCCTATGACGCCGCGGGGTGGACGCTGCCGCTCCAGATGGACGTCGTGACCCGGCCGGTCGTGTCGCCGCTGGATGAAGGGACGCGGGCGAAGATGAAGCTCCTCGGCCCCGGGCCGCTCGCACCGTCGAAGCGAAACCCCTACCGTGACTCGGGCTCGCGCGATGCCTCGCCCTTCGACAGCGTTCCCGGCCTTGGCTTCGACGCCAACCCTGCCGCCGCCGCCATCGTGCCACCTCCCGGGCACATCACCGGCGAAGGACCGGCCCTGTCGCTCGATCCCGGCGAGAACAACGCCTACCGCGCCGTCAACCGTGCGTGGAGGCTGGGCGCCACCGTGCAACTCGTCCGGAACGACCAGCACCCCGCCGCGCAGCGGTTCGTGATCAGCGGCCTCGCCCCCTCGGTGCAGTTCGATCTGGTCACGTCTCTCGCGCTCTCCGCCGAGCGAACCACGGCGGCGGGCGAACCGCTGAAGAAGCCCCGGGTGGGCATCTTCCAGCCGTGGTCCCCGAGCATGGACGAGGGCTGGACGCGGTGGCTTCTCGAGCAGTACGGCTTCGAGCCCGTCGCCCTGCACCCCGAGGACCTCAAGACGCCGCTTCGCGAACGCGTGGACGTCCTGCTGATCGCCGACGATGCAAGGGTGCCGGTGGAAGGGGCGCAGGCAGCCGCCGCGCCGGGCGGGATGCCGGCGGCCGGAGGGCGCGGGGGCCCGACGACGCGGGTGGTGAGACCCGAGCACGCCTACGCGCTGACCGCGGACGACCTGCAGCAGTTCGAGGGGTTCATCCGCGAGGGCGGCACGCTGGTGTGCTTCAACAACGCCTGGCGCTTCGCGGTGCAGCAGTTCAAGCTGCCGGTCAGGAACGCGGTCGAGGGCCTCAAGCCCGAGGACTTCTTCATGAGGGGGTCGATCGTCGAGGTTGGCGTGGACCCCCTCCACCCGGTGATGGCCGGCATGCGGAAGACAGCGGCCGTGTTCGTGGACGGCAGCCCCGTGTTCGAGGCGCTGGAGGGTTTCGAGGGCCGGGTGCTGGCGCGGTACGGGGAGACGGCCTCGCCGCTGCTGTCGGGGTTCCTCATCGGTGAGAAACACCTGCACGGGAAGGCCGCGGCGCTCGACGTCACGCTCGGCAAGGGCCGCGTGGTGCTCATCGGCTTCGAGCCGGCATGGCGGGGGCAGTCGTTTGGCACCTTCCGCGTCGTGTTCAACGCGGCGATGTACGTGAGATAGTGTGAAGGCGGCAGGCGGCAGGCGGTAGGCGGCAGGGTCGCGTGACGCCGTCCCGCCCCCCGCCCTCCGCCCTCCGTCCTCCGCCTGTGAGCTCTCTGTCACGCATGCCACCAAAGACTCTCTTGATCGTCGACGCCGATGGCGCGGCGCGGACTCGGGCCGCGTCGGAGCTGCAGCGCCACTACCGCGTGATCCAGGCAGCGAGCGGCGAGGCTGCGCTCGCGCTGCTGTCGCGCGAGGAGGCGGACCTCCTGCTGATCGACGCGTCGCTGCCGGGCATCAACGGGATGGAGGTGCTGCGCATCGCGCGGGAGAACTACGCGCTGGCGGAAATCGTGATGATGTCGGCGTCCGGCGAGGTTCAGGCGGCGGTGGAAGCGATCAAGGAGGGCGCCTACCACTTCCTGCCGAAGGCGTGCGCGGCGGAGGAGCGCCTCGCCGTGCTGCGCAACGCGAGCGACCACCAGGACCTGAACCGCCAGGTGCTCGCGCTCAGCGCCCAGGTTGCCGACACGGACCGCGAGTTCGTGGTCGGGCCGAGCCGCGCGATGCGCGAGGTGATGGACCTGGTGCAGCGGATCGCGAAGCTGTCGGCGACGGTCCTCGTCCTCGGAGAAAGCGGCACGGGCAAAGAACTGGTGGCGCGGCTGGTGCACCGGTCGGGTGAGCGGCCCGACGGACCGTTCATCCCGGTGAACCTGGCGGCGATCCCGCGGGACCTGGTCGAGAGCACGCTGTTCGGCCACGAGAAGGGCGCGTTCACCGGCGCCGTGCGGCAGCAGTTGGGGAAGTTCGAGCTGGTGGCGGGCGGGACGCTGTTCCTCGACGAGATCGGCGACCTCCGTCTGGACCTGCAAGGCAAGCTGCTGCGCGCGGTCCAGGAGGGAGAGATCGAGCGCGTCGGCGGCGAGCGTCCGATTCGGACGGACTTCCGTCTGATCGCCGCGACCAACGTCGATCTCGAGAAGGCGGTGAAGGAGGGGCGGTTCCGGGAGGACCTCTACTACCGGCTGAACGTGATCCCGCTGCGCATGCCGCCGCTGCGGGAACGCATCGAGGACCTGCCCGAGCTGGCGAACTGCTTCGTCAAGCGGTACAGCACCCGCTTCCGGCGCGGCGTGCGCGGCGTGGCGCCCGCCGCGATGAAGCTGCTGCAGGCGCACTGGTGGCCGGGAAACATCCGCGAGCTGGAGAACCTGGTCGAACGGGTCGTCGCCATCACCGACAAGGAGTGGGTGACGGAGGAGGACCTGCCGTTCGAGTACCAGATGCCGGTGCCCGCTCCGGAGAAGGATGACGAGGGGGAAGGCAAGCTGCTGCAGCGGGCGTGCGAGACCTTCGAGCGCAACTTCATCTTGAAGGCGCTCGAGCGCTCGGGGTGGAACGTCACCGCGACGGCCCGCTACCTGGGCATCCCGCTCAGCACCATGAAACACAAGATGGACCGGCTGGCGATCCGGCCCCTGGCGAAGAGGCTTCGCGGGAACTAACGCGGTCAGGGAGCGAGGAAACAACTGGCTACTTGGCAAATTGCCAAATGGACAGTCGCCACCTTGCCCCCTGCTCCCCTATCTCTGACGTGCCTACTTGCGCGGGAGGACGGTGTCCTTCAGCTGCTTGGCGATCTTCGCCTTGACGACGGTCTTGGCCGGGATCTTGATGGCCTCGCCAGTGGCGGGGTTGCGGCCCATCCGAGCCTTCCGCTTCTGGACGACCAGCTTCACCATCCCCGGCAGCACGAACTCGCCCGAGCGCTTGAGTTCCTTCTCGGCGAGGACGGTGAGTTCATCGAAGAACTCACGCGCCTGCGCGCGCTTCATCTCGAAGCGGTCGGCAAAGTGCGCGAAGAGCTCGGACTTGCCCATCCTGCGGGCGTCAGCCATCGGCGTCCCCCTGACGTGTGGCGCGCTGGGTTATTCACCGCCTTCCAACCGCGCGCGCATGCAGTGGAGCGGAATCTAGGCCAAATTTCGTCGTATGCTAGCGCGCGGCTTCGCAGCTTGTCAATTGCGATCACGAGATTTCTTCCGCAAACGGCCCGGAATTGGCTCCTCCCGCGCTAGAATCGGGGGCATGCCCGCAGCGATCGAGACCTTTCCCAACCCCAAGCCGGAACGCGACTACGAGATCGCCATCGACTGCCCGGAGTTCACGTCCGTCTGCCCGAAAACCGGCCTGCCCGACTTCGGCGCGATCCGCATCACCTACGTCCCCGATCACGCCTGCCTCGAGCTGAAGGCGTTGAAGTACTACCTCCTCGAGTTCCGCAACCAGGGCATCTTCTACGAGCAGGTCACCAACCAGATCCTCGACGACCTCGTCGCCGCCTGCGGCCCGCGCCGCATGACGGTCGTCGGCGACTTCACGCCTCGGGGCGGCATCAAGACGGTCGTGACCGCTACCTATGAGCGATGACGCGCATCGCGTCCCCATCGAGGCCGCGATCGACCTGCACGCGTTCGCCCCGCGCGACGTGAAGTCGGTGGTGGACGAGTACGTGCGCGCGGCGTGGGAGGCGGGCCTAGGCGAGGTGCGATTGATCCACGGGCGCGGCGCCGGCGTGCAGCGCGGGATCGTGCAGGCGGCGCTCGAACGGCACCCGCTGGTCCGGGAGTTCTGGGACGCGCCGGAAGCGCACCTGGGCGCGACGGTGGCTCGCCTCGGGCTGGCACAATGACATTTGGCAACTTGACCACTGTCGATTTTGACAACTTGATTCGCGCGGCCTCCAGATGGCCAAGTGGACAGTAGGCAAATCGCCAAGTGACGATAGCGGAACCTATGTGGATCGACGTCTCCGTCCCGATTCGCCCCGGCATGCCGCAGTGGCCCGGCGATCAGCCCCTCGATGTCAGGTCCGACACCGACGTCGAACGCGGCGACGAGTACAGCTCCTCGCGGGCGTCGCTTGGCTGGCACACCGGGACCCACATGGACGCGCCGGGGCACTTCGTGCGGGGCGGCGCCCGCATCGACCGCTTCCCGCCCGAGACGGGCATCGGCCCGGCCAGGGTGGTCGGCATTCGCCACCGGAAGCTCGTCACGGCCGCCGAACTCAAGGCCCACGCCATCCGGCGCGGCGAGCGCATCCTGTTCAGGACCCGCAACACCGGGCTCTGGCGAGAGGGCAGCTTCCAGCACGACTTCGTGGCGATTGCCGAGGACGCGGCGCTCCTCCTGACCGACCGCCAGGTCCGGCTCGTGGGCATCGACTACCTGTCGGTGGACCCCTTCGAATCCCAGGCGAAACCCGCCCACCACCTCCTGCTCGGCGCCGGCATCTGGGTGGTCGAGGGGCTGAACCTCGCGGCGGCGCCCCCCGGGCGCTACGACCTGATCTGCCTGCCCCTCCGCATCGAGAACGGCGACGGGTCGCCCGTCCGCGCGCTGCTGCGGCGGCGCAATTAGGGGTTGACAGTTTACGGTTGAGGGTTGAGGGTCCGGCACGCGGGCGGGGCTGGCGGACAGCCCGCGTGCACCCAGTCACCGGGCCGCGTGACGAGACCGTGAACCGTCAACCGTGAACCGGTTTCCTAACCATTCGCCCCAGCCCCCGTCTATAAGAGCAGATGGACGCGACCGACGCCCAGGACGTCACCCTGGCCCAGGCCGGCGACGAGGCCGCCTTTCGGAGGCTTGTCGAACGCCATAGCCGCGGTCTGTTCCAACTCGCCTTCCGCCTCACCGGCAACGAGCCGGACGCGGAGGACATCGTCCAGGACGCGTTCCTGAAGGTCTACCGCGAGCTGAAGCGCTTCGAGGCGCGGTCGAGCTTCAGGACCTGGCTGCACCGCATCACCGTCAACTGCGCCTACGACCTGCTGCGGAAGCGGCCCCGGTTCGAGGCGGAGCCGATCGGAGGCGACGGAGGCGAGGCGGCCGGCTTCGAACCGGAAGCGGCCCCGTCCGGACAACCGGACCGGGCCGCCTACGGGGCCGAGGTCCAGGACCGCGTGCGGCAGGCGATGGCGCAACTGACGCCGACCGAGCGCGCCGCGTTCGTGCTGCGCCACTTCGAGGGGCGGCCGCTCGACGAGATCGGCTCGGCGCTGGGCCTGCAGCTCAGCGCCACCAAGCACAGCATCTTCCGCGCGGTGCAGAAGATGCGGCGGGCCCTGCGGCCCGTGGTCGGGGGACTGGGGCAATTCGGCGTGCCGGCCGCGTACCCCGGCGAGGAGAGACCGTGAACCACGCGACGGAAGAACTGCTCGTGCTCCATCACTACGGGGATGCCGACGCCGGCGAGAGCGGCGCGCTCGAGCAGCACCTGCACGACTGCGACAGCTGCCGGGCACGATTCAAGGAGTTGCGGCGGGCGCTCGATGCCGTCAGCGCCCTGGAGGTTCCGGAGCGAGGCGAGGGGTACGGCGCGGAGGTGTGGGCCCGGTTGCAGCCCGCGCTGTCGGGACCGAAGCCGCGGCGCTGGTGGAGCTTCTCCGTCCCGTCGCTGGCCTTTGCCGGAGGGCTGGCCGTCCTGCTGGTGACCGCCTTCGTGGCGGGCCAGTACTGGCCACGGCAGCAGCCGCCGGTGCCGGCCGGGCAGCAGGCGACCGCGGTTCCTGCGGCGCCCGACACCGCCGCAACCGAGCGAGTGCGCGAGCGGGTTCTCTACCTGGCGGTCGGCGACCACCTGGAGCGGTCGAACGTGGCGCTGGTGGAACTGATGAATGCCGGCGGCGGCGCGCAGCCGGTGGACATCTCGAGCGAGCGCGAGCGCGCGCGGGACCTGGTGAGCGAGAACCGGCTCTACAGGCAGACGGCGGCCGATGCCGGTGAGGCCGGCGTGGCGGCGGTGCTCGATGAGCTGGAGCGGGTGCTGATGGAGATCGCCAACAGCCCGTCGCAGCTGACGGTGCAGGACCTGCAGCGCGTGCACGATCACATCGAGTCGCAGGGAATCATCTTCAAGGTCCGCGTGCTGGGCGACACCGTGCGCCAGCGCGAGGTGCCGAGGACGGACAGGGTTATTGGCTAGTGGCTGGTGGCTGGCTGGTGGCTGGTGGCTAGTGGCTGGTCGTAGGGAGTGAGCTGACAGCTGGCAGCTGGCAGTAGATCACGGCGTCGCGCAGAGGGCTGGCGGGCCTCGAGCCTTGAGCCCCCTCCTGGAGACACGATATGTTCAAGAGACTTCTTCCGGTGGCACTCTTCGTCCTCTCCGCCGCGGCAGCGGGCGCGCAGCCGGTGAAGCCGGTCAAGCCGGTTCCGCCCGTGCCGCCTGCCGCGCCTGCGGCTCCATCCGAGCCGGCGCTCGAGATCCAGCTGTCGAAGCTGGCCCAGCTTGAAATGCTGCGCGGTACGCTCGATGTCAAGATCGAGCCGGCCCTGGAGGCCGCACGGCAGGCGATGGCCCAGATCGACCTCCGTGGAAACGCGGAACTCGCGGCCGCCACCCAGGTCATGGCCCAGATGGACCTTCGCGCGAGCGCGGAGATGTCCGCATACGCCGGCGTGCTACAGGGCGTGGTCGCCGGCCAGAAGGCCGGCGTCGAGGGCATGGTCGGGTTGAATCGCGAGACGATGGAGTACGAGCGCGGGACGCGTGCGCTCGACCGCGGGCAGTACGAGCAGGCGGCGGCGGCTTTCGAGAAGGTGGCCGCGATGGGCGGCCGCAAGGCGGAGGGCGCGCTCTACTGGCAGGCCTACGCGCTGAGCCGCCTCGGCAAGCGTGCCGACGCGATGGCCCGCCTCGACGAGCTGTTGAAGAAGTACCCGACGGGCCGCTGGGCCAACGACGCCAAGGCCCTGGAACTGGACGTCCGCCAGGCGTCCGGGCAGCCCGTCTCGCCCGACAAGACCCAGGACGAAGAGCTGAAGGCCATGGCGCTGCGGTCGCTGATGATGAACGACCCGGAGCGCGCGGTGCCGATGCTCGAAGGTGTCCTCAAAGGGTCCAGCTCACCGAAGATCAAGGAGCAGGCCCTCTTCGTGCTCGCACAGAGTGGCTCGCCGCACGCGCGTGAAATCCTCGGGCGCGTCGCCCGCGGGCAGGGCAACCCCGACCTCCAGTTGAAGGCCGTGAAGTACCTCGCCATGTTCGGGCGCGAGGAGAGCCGCCAGGTCCTGGCGGACGTCTACGCGCAGTCGCCCGACGTGGACGTCAAGCGGCAGGTCCTGCAAGCGTTCATGCTGGCGGGCGATCGCGACCGGCTGCTGGCCGCCGCCAAGAGCGAGACGAATGCCGAGCTGCGCGCGGAGGCGGTGCGGCAACTCGGGATCATGGGCGCGCGCGCCGAGCTGGCCGACCTGTACAAGGGGGAGGCGTCGGCCAAGGTGAAGGAGCAACTGCTGCAGGCGCTCTTCATCAGCGGCGCCAGCGAGAAGTTGATGGAGATTGCGAAGGCCGAGTCCGACTCGGCGCTGCGCAAGACGGCCGTGCGGGACCTCGGGATGATGGACTCCAAGAAGACCGGCGACTCGCTGGTGCAGTTCTACCGCGAGGACAAGGACCCCGCCGTCAAGAGGGCCGCCATCCAGGGGCTGTTCATGCAGGGGAACGCCGCCGCGCTGGTCTCGCTCGCCCGGCAGGAGACCAACCCTGAGCTGAAGAAGCAGCTCGTCTCCCAGCTATCGCTGATGAAGAACAAGGAAGCCCAGGACTACATGATGGAGCTGCTCAAGTAGCTGGCAGCTGGCAGCTGGCGGCTGCCAGCCAGTCACGCGTGACTCGCTGCCCGCTGCCGGCTGCCCGCTGCCCGCTTTCCCCGCGAAGCGAGGGTCCCATGAAACGCACTCTGCTGTCAGGGTTGGCCTGTGGTGTCGCCTGGGTGGCCGCGGCCGGGGCCTCGGCCGTGATCGTGCAGGACGGGCCGGCGCGGCTGGTGAACGCGAAGGTCGAGACGAAGAGCGTCGCCTCGGGCCTCGACCAGGCGTTCCGCGCCCTCGTGTCGGCCCGCCAGACGGCCGGCTGGATCGCGTACTCGGTACCCGCCGTTCCCGGGGAACGGCACATGTGCGACGGCGGCTGGGAGACCCGCTACGGGACCACGTATCTCGAGGGAAGGAACAGGGCGGCCGACGCCGGGAGCGGCGGCAAGGTGAGCCTCGAGGGTCCCCGTGACATCTACGTCTTCCTCCGCGCGGAGGCAGGGCGCGTGCACAAGATCCATGTCCTCTCACCCGACTGCGAGATCGACGCGGGCGGCCTGCCGGTCCAGTGGCTCACGCAGGTGAACCCGGCGGAGAGTGTCGCGCTTCTTTCCACGTTCGTCGTGCCATCTGCAAGGAGAAAGGCCGACTCCCTGGCAAACGGCGCCCTGATGGCCGTCGCCCTTCACCAGGGTCCGGCGGCTGCCCGCGCGCTCGACGGGTTCGTCGCGCCGGGCCAGGCCCTGGACATCAGGAAGCAGGCGGCGTTCTGGCTTGCCGCGGGTCGCGGCCGCGACGGGTTCGAGACGCTGCGCCGGCTGACCGCCGACAGCGACCCCGCGTTCCGGAAGGAGCTGGCCTTCCCCATCTCGGTGAGCAAGGAAGCGGCGGCGGTGGACACGCTGATCCGGCTGGCGCGGGAAGACGAGAGCCCCGAGGTCCGGAGGCAGGCGCTGTTCTGGGTGGGCCAAAAGGCGGGCGCACGCGCGGCGGAGGCCATCACCGGCGCCATCGAACACGACCCCGACACGGAGGTGAAGAAGAGGGCCGTGTTCGCGCTCAGCCAGATGCCGAAGGAGGAAGGCGTCCCGCGGCTGATCGAGGTGGCGCGTACGAACCGCAACGCCGAGGTCCGCAAGCAGGCCGTCTTCTGGCTGGGCCAGTCGAACGATCCTCGCGCGCTGAAGTTCTTCGAGGAGATCTTGAAGAAGTAGCAGTCAGCTCGCAGCGGGCAGCAGGCAGCAGATCACGCGTGATCCAGCTGCCAGCTGCCAGCTGCCGGCTGCCAGCTGAGAGAGCTATTTTCCGGCCACCTTGTTCACCTGCCGCCACACGCGCATCAGGTTCCCGCCCCAGATCTTGCGGATCTGCTCCTCGTTGTAGCCTCGCCGCACCAACTCCACCGTGACGTTCAGCGCCTCGGAATGGTCGTTGAATCCGGGGACCCCGCCGCCGCCGTCGAAGTCGGTCCCGACGCCGACGTGATCGATGCCCGCGACCTTCACCGCGTGGTCGATGTGGTCCACGAACTCCTTCAGCGTCGCCGGCGGGTACTTCGCGTCGATCTCCTTCATCCGCTCCTGCCGCAGCGCCATCTGCTTCTGCCGCTCGGCCTGCTGCTCGGGCGTGAGCTGCGGCGGGGCCTGTCCGCCGGCCGGCGGTCCGCCTGCGCCCGGTCCACGCCCGCCGCCGCGGCCGCCAAGGCCCAACTCCTCCCGCAGCTTCAGCATCGCCTGCGCGCGCTCCGGCGAATCTTCCTTGAGGTAGGAGGCGAGCGCGACGATCTGGATGACCCCGCCGTTCTTGGCGAGCGCCTTCAGCTGATCGTCGTCCAGGTTGCGGTTGTGCTTCGAGACGGCCATGCAGCCGGAGTGCGATGCGATGATCGGCGCCTTTGACAGGGCAATCGCGTCCCAGAATACCTTCGCCGAGGCATGCGAGGTGTCCACCATGACGCCGAGGCGGTTCATCTCCGCCACCGTCTTCTTCCCGAGCTCCGACAGTCCGTTGTGCATCGGCTCGGCCGGACCCGAGGAATCGGCCAGCTGGTTGTGCGACCCGTGCACCAGCGTCATGTAGCGCGTGCCGCGGTCGTAGAACGTCTTCAAGTTCGCCAGGTTGTCGCCCATCGGGTACCCGTTCTCCACGCCGACGAGTATCACCCGCTTGCCCGTCTTCTCAATCCGCTCGACGTCGGCCGGCGTCCGCGCCAGCTCGCACAGTTCGGGATGCGTCTTCGTCAGCCGGTCGATCGCGTCGAACTTGGCGATCGCCTGGTCGTAGGCGGCTTTGAAGCCGGCTTGCGTCAGGTCGGGCCGCTGGCCGACGTACGCCGCCAGGAAGACGGCGTCGAGGCCGCCCGCCTTCATCTTCGGCAGGTCGCACTTGAGGGATGTGGGGCCGCCCGGGTCGAGCGCCGGGGTGGCATAGTTGTTCCCCCCGATGTCCACGTGGGTGTCCACCGTCAGGATCCGCTCGTGGATGGCTTTCGCCTTCTGGAGGAGCGCGGGATCGGTCGTCGCCTGCTGGGCGAGGAGCGCGCCGCCGGCAAGGACCAGGGCGAGCAGAGCCGGGAGTGCAGTGGTTCTCAACATGCTGTGGGTTCCGGTCGGGCCGCCACAGGGCGGCCTCTACGGGTTGATCGCGGGGGCGAGGACGCAGGTAGCCTTGATGGTTGATTACGTCGCCGGGGCGAGCGGCGCTTACAGGCCGTGTAGCGACAGTGGCCAGTGGTCAGCAAATCACGCGTGACTTACTGCCCACTGTTCACTGGCCACTGTCCACTGAAGCGTCAGTGCCTCGTCGCCGCCTGCCAGACATCCTGCATCACCTGCACGGCCCGCCGGCAGTTCGTCTCGGTGATGCCATAGTGCGTGACGACGCGCAGGCGACCGCTGCCGAAATTGGACACCAGCACGCCTTCGCGTTCGAGCGCGCTGGCAAACGCCTCGGCCGCCGCCACGCCGGGCAGCCGGAAGACGACGATGTTCGTGTCGACACGGGGCGGATCGAGGGTGATGCCTGGAAGCTGCGCGACGCCGTCGGCCAGGATGCGCGCGTTGGCGTGATCCTCGGCGAGGCGCCCCACCATCTCCGTGAGGGCCAGGATTCCCGGGGCCGCGATGACGCCCGCCTGGCGCATGCCGCCGCCGAGCATCTTCCGCATGCGCCGTGCCTTGTCCACGAACGCCGCGGTCCCGCAAATCATCGATCCCACCGGCGCCGCCAGGCCCTTGGACAGGCACAGCTGCACCGAGGACACGTGCCGTGTCCAGTCGGTGACCGGGCGGCCGGCCGCCACCGCCGCATTGAACAACCGGGCGCCGTCGAGGTGCACCGGCAGGCCGTGACGCCCGGCCAGCGCGGCCACATCGGCGAAATACTCGGCGGGCAGCACCGTTCCACCGCACCGGTTGTGCGTGTTCTCCAGGCAAATCACCCCGGGCGGGGCGTAGTGGTAGAAGTGGTAGTTGTGCGCCGGCAGGTGGATCGCGGCCTCGAGCGCCTCCAGGGGAATCGTCCCGTCCGCGTTGGTCCGAACGGGGTGTAGCACCAGGCCGCCCAGCGCGGAGGCCGATCCGTTCTCGTAGTGATAGATGTGCGACTCGTCGCCGAGCACCACATCCCGCCCGCGCTCGCAGTGCGCCAGCAGCGACGCCAGGTTCCCCATCGTCCCGCTGCTGACGAAGAGAGCGGCCTCCATGCCGGTAACGTCCGCCGCCAGCTGCTCCAGCCGGTTGACGCTCGGATCCTCGCCGTAGACGTCGTCTCCCACTTCGGCCGCCGCCATCGCCTCCCGCATCTCGGGCGACGGCAACGTAACGGTATCGCTTCGAAGATCGATGGTCATGGCAGTTCAGAGTTCAGAGTTCAGAGTTCAGGGTTCAGGGTCCTGCCCGCGGAACAGCGCCCTTCGACTTCGCTCAGGGGCCCCGAGCGTTGTCGACAGGCGTGACGAGACCCTAAACCTTCAACGGTCAACCGTCAACCTTCATGGTCCCCCAGCCCTAGCCCCCAGCCCCTAGCCCCTAGC
>Ga0105104_10001587_pt1 | contig 17006 bp, 7 predicted proteins | sample PPLLaktember2015_3_FD_87034 | JGI IMG/M metagenome (GOLD analysis project Ga0105104, IMG submission 87034) | Freshwater sediment microbial communities from Prairie Pothole Lake near Jamestown, North Dakota, USA - PPLs Lake P7 Core (6) Depth... | ecosystem: Environmental > Aquatic > Freshwater >... | reverse complement strand
TATAAATATTTAAGGCATTTCGCGTATCGAAAACATTCCGGACATCCACCATCGCCTGAATCTTCACATTGTCCAGAGTAAACATTTTTGCGATGTGAAGGTCAAAATTAATCGTCGAGGGCCGGCGTTCACTGTTTTCCCGCCAGCCGATATATTGATTCGCACCGGTCGCTTCGCTGGAGGCGAGCGTCGGCGTGTACGGAAATCCGGATGAGGCGGAGCCGACAACGGTTGCCGACCATCCATTCTCACTATTATTGTAGCCTGCCACCACATTTAAATTCTGCGTCTGGTCCCAGTTCAAATACACCAGATCTATCCGGGGCGCTTTACCGGTTTTCGCGTCGTTATAGGCATCGCCGGGATTGGAGGCGGTGCCCACGGCTTCCATATAGGTATAATCGACGTTGAAATTAAACGGCCCGGTGGCAAAGGAACCGGAAAACGTCAGACCTTTCGCAACCGCATGATCTTTATTGGCATACGCGTAATAGGTCAGACCGCGATAGGTGTCGATCGGGTACCCTGAACCGACCCAGTCCCTGATATCCCGATAGAACGCGGTGGTATGAATAATCAGGTTTTCAAACAACCGCTGCTGCAGGCCCACCTCATACATCACGGTCCGTTCGGGATTGAGATCCGCATTGCCGACCAGATTGGTGGTTCCGGCGCCGGTGATCCAGTAATTCGGATTTGCATAGAGGTACTGAAACGGCGGATTCTGGAAAAAATGTCCGTAGGAAAAATGGAGGACGCCGTTGTCGGTAATAGGGAACGATATCCCCAGGCGAGGACTGATCTGGTATTTCGGATCGGCTTTTTTCCACCAGAAGGTTTCCCGTTCCTCGGGAGTGTATTCCACAAGCCGGCTTTGGCTGATGGTGTCGCTATAATTTTTATAGATGTGATCGAGTTTGAAAGGAGAATAAATTTGCGGGTCCATCGGATCCGCGAGTACTCTTCCGTTGGAATAAAAATAGTCGAACCGGACTCCCAGGTTAATGATCAGCTCCTGAAATTCGATCTTGTCCTGAATATACGCTGCAAGCTCATTCGGTTTCGCAGTCATATACGTGCGATAGGGCGATGTTTTATCGGGTATTTCCGGCCGGTACGTGGTTTTATCAAACTGAAGGGTGTAATAATCGCTTTCAATATCATGGAGCTTTCCACTCGCCCCGAATTTCACCAGATTATATTTATTCAACTGACTCGTGAGATCGATGGAACCGGAGACATACCGGACCGTATTGCGCTGCCGGAAATTGTCGCTCCCCCAGTACGCGAAATCGTATAGGGAATTTTGCGCCTGCAGAGGATTCTCCTTCGTCGGTCTGAAGAGATACTGGGAAAAAATTCCGGGATCCGACGGCAGATAACGATAATCAAAAGGATCTTCGTACAGGTAGCTTTTAAAGTTGTTCGAATAATAACTTCCCTTCAGCTCCAGGAATGTTTTGCTGGAAAACACATACGTTCCCGAGAAGATATGGATGAATTTGTCCGTATAATAATTACGGCCGCCGTCCGGATTGTATTTGCTCCCGCCCGTACCGTTATTGCTGTAACCGTAGCTGTTATAGTTGTAGCTGTTATCCCGGTTATAATATAATCCGTAGCTCAATGTTAATGCCGAAAGGTTCCAATAGATTTTTGATTGAGTTGAATACCCGTCATACGTGCTTAACGGGACCAGTGCTCCATCGGGCATGGCAAATGAATGGATCGTATCGGAAACGGGCTGCCAGATGCCCCAGGGTTCAAAATATCGTTTACCGTATTCGGCATGCACTCCCTTATAGAAGCGGCCTGCAGCGAAAAACGACAAACTGTTTGCAATGAGCGGACCCGAGAGATTGAGCTGGAGGTCATACCGTTTTAACGGATTGTATTTATCAAGGTACCGTTCGGTGGCTTCCCATGGCTTCTGGCGCTGCTGGACCATTTCCATGAATTGTTCATAGGTGGTAATGCCGTAACGCATAAAATAGGTGCCGTCAAACCGGCCGGACGTCAGCGCTTCTGCTGCCATGGTCGCCCATTCCCGGTTCGTCATGACCGAATAGAGGTTATCGAAACTTAAATAATCGCCGGCATATCCGGTGGCAGTGACAGAAAATTTATCCGCGCCTTTTTTTGTAACAATATTGACAATCCCCGACAGCGCCTGCCCGTATTCTGCGTTAAACGTTCCGGAAATTGCCTTGAGCTCTTCGATCGATTGATCGTCGATGGAAATTCCATTGCTCCGATCGAGACCATTGATCACCTGCACGCCATCGACCATATAACTGATTTCCGAGGAACGGCCTCCCCGCATATGAATTTCACCGCCGGCGTCTTTGGTGACTCCCGCCTGCAGGCTGAGCACGCTGGCGACATCTCTCGCAGGCAGCGCACTGATCTGATCGGTCTGCATGCTTCGTTCGGACGAGGATAAATCTTTTTGAATTTCTTTGCGCGTCATCGTCACGACCACATCGTTCATTTCGACGGCAGTCTGTTTCAGCGAGACATTGACGGCCGTGGTTAAATCGACCTGGACGCGGACATTTTCGATCACTTTCGCGGTATAGCCGACCATCCTGAAGGTGACGGAATAAATTCCGGGCGGAATATTAATAATATAGTAATCACCGTCCGCATCGGTCGAAGCGCCCAGAGCGGTCCCATTGATCAGAATATTGGCGCCGACCAGAGATTCATTCGTCGTGGCATCGGTAATTTTTCCGGAAATTTTTCCCGTTGTTCCCGCAACACTTATCAGCACGCAGAGTGCAAGCAGCGCACCCGCATAGATCGTACGAACTATCGTTCTTCTCATGCTCCTTATCCTTGAACGGCTAACAGAGATATATTCCACTGGTCCCTTCATCCGGTCCGGCACTGAATACCGTTTGTTGTTCATGGAGGGTTTGAATTGCACATTGAACGTTAAGATATTTTCGTTCATAAAAAAAGGGCAGGATGATCCATCCTGCCCTTCCTGCAACGAATATCACTTCATCAGCAGCATTTTCTTCGAAGACCTGAACGATCCGGATTCGATGCTATAGAAATAGACACCGGAAGAGAACCGGCTGGCATCGAAGACTGCACTGTGCGGACCGGCGGACTGTACTTCGTTCACCAGTGTTGCGACGTGCTGGCCCAGCAGATTGTAAATCCGCAGCGTTACCGAACCCTGATTCTTCAACGAATAATTGATCGTGGTTGAAGGATTAAACGGATTCGGATAATTGTTTTCGAGTTTATATTCATAGGGAATTGCCGCTTCATTATTCACCGCGGTTGGGGCACCGATAACTTCGGCAATACCCCACGTATGCGGCCGCAGCCATTCCTGATCCACATCGGCCTTCAGATGGATTGCATCGTTCGAACCAACCTGGAGGATTTGAGAGCGGGCGACATCATGATCCACCACCGGATCAATGTCATTGCAATTGATCAACAGCGGGAACTGGAAGCCATTGGTGACTGCGTCGAACTTACTCCCCGCGGCCAGAGAATCCAGCGTCAGTCTCGCTTCAATGATATATCCGCTCGAACCGAATATTTTTTGATACAGGGCATAGGTGACGCCGGACCATGCTTTCACCGAGGAACCATCGGTGGTCATTTGATTCAATGTATTCCAGCCGACTCTCACATCACCGTTGGCATTCACGAAATTCTTCCCATGCCACGCATTCATCTTTCGTAAATCGTACATCCCCATGAAGAATTCCAGTCCGTCGCCCTGCCAGGTTTGATAAGTCGTCACCGTATTAATATCATCATCGTCGACATCGGCGCTGATGTAAAGATATTTACTATCGATTATCATCGTGACGTGGAAATTTAAGTCCAATGTATCAGAACCCTTTGTCTTGACCCATGGATTCGGGCCGCCGGAACTTTCAGGGTTAATTTGTGTCGACTTGTACGGTACAAATTCATCGTCGGTCCCATCCAGGACAAATTTGCTGGCAAAATTTCCGACATATTGAATTTTAAACGTCGGAGTTGTTTTCACCCTGATCGGTCCCGCCTTGCTCACGGAATTCAGTGCGGATTCATTGCCGTTATCCACCGAGGTAATCGCAAAGTATAATGTTACCGAATCGCCGTTGGTGGAATACGGGCGGTATCCATAAACCTGAAGTCCGTGGCCAATGTCGGTGGCAATTTTCACGACATCAGTCGATGTGAGGTTATTGATCGGCCCGACCTTGCTCATATAGATATTATATTTTTCTGACCCGAGAGTGTTATCGATCCATTCAAATTTTACAAAATTGACGACCTTATTCGTTCCGTTCGCTTTTACCGTATCGGTTGTTACGACCAATTTCGGAGAAAGATTTTGTCCTGACGGCTGGGGAATACCGTAGAGTGTCAGGTTATCAAAATCGATTTCATACGGCGTAGTGCCTGCTGCTGAAGACTGCACACAGAACGTACCTTTTACTTTTGCATTGACGATGGTATCGCGGGGCCAATCGGAAACTTTCCACTTAATGGTCGACCATTTGCCCGGAGCAACGCAGCCCGCGCTATCCTTCACCGGGATATTGGTTTGCAGCCATGGCCAGCCGTAATCGTTCGGCTGGAACACGATGCCGACCGTCGAAGCGGAATAATTTGCAGGAACCAGGATATCAATTCCGACTGCATCGATCAGAGAATCGCGTCCCACCTGATTTTTTGTAATGGTATCCAGAATACTGATATCGTTTTTGATCACGGCCCATTGCCCGACCGGCGATCCTTTCGTCGGATCAATGGCCAGTTTCATATATCCGTTTGCTGCAGGTTTTTCCCTGGTCGCGGCAGTTGCGGCTGCGCCGTATCCCGGAATGGAAAATCCATTCGTGCCGGCGGCAGCGGATTCGAAATCAACCAGTACCCACGATGCTCCGGTTTGTTCAGATAAGAACGCTACATCATTAACTAAAATATTTCCGGACCATAGGCTGTCCGCGGTGTTCACATCAAAATTGGCAATCTGGATTCCGGTCAACAGTTTGCCGGCAACAATATCGAAATTCGGATTCGCAATATAACGCGCGCCGATGGGATTGGACAAGGGATACCATTTTTGTTTCGGAATATCCTTGGCGAATGTCTGTGATTCCGTCCATACCCAATTCTTGTTGTCCTGTGCGTAGACACCGATGACCAGGTTATCTGGTACCACTGCCGGGAGATACACCCAGTACGTAATAAACTGGGTTCCCGCCGGTACCGTTGCAGCGTTGGTGAGCCCCAAAGAGCCATTCGTTTTCTTCGTAAGGTTCAATGCTATTTGCATGACGCCGGCACCATTCCCTGTGGGATCGGTGACCCGGGTAACACCGGCAAACGCGGTTCCGCCCCAGGCGTTGTCCTTATAGTCGCCCAGATTAGTCTCAAAATTCGCGATCACGTTTGGTTGAACACCTTCCCATGAAACGTTATCGACTAAGATATTGCCGGACCAGATACTGTCTGCATGGTTCACATCCCAGTTGGCAATCTGAATACCGGTCAGCAGTTTGCCGGCGACAATATCGAAACTCGAGTTTGCAATATAACGAGCACCGATAGGATTTGATATAGGATACCATTTTTGTTTTGGAATATCCTTGGCGTATATCTGTGATTCAGTCCACACCCAGTTCTTATTGTCCTGCGCGTATATCCCAATAACCAGACTATCCGGTACAACTGCGGGGAGATACACCCAATAGGTCACAAATTGAGCTCCGGCAGGAACGGACAATGCATTGTTTAATCCCAGTGAGCCGTTCGTCTTCTTCGTGAGATTCAATGCAATTTGCATGACGCCGGCACTCTTACTGGTCGGATCGACGACCCGGGTAACACCGCTAAAGGCGGTGCCGCCCCAGGCGTTGTCCTTATAATCGTTCAAATTCGTCTCAAAATTTGCAAACACCTGACCGAAGCCAAGCGTGTAAACAAAAGACGATACCAACAATAACAGTAGGACTCGTTTCATACTTCCTCCTGAAAATTTTTTGTGAATGAATAGTGCATTAAGTGATATGAAAAATCGGGATATATTTCTTGAACCTTCTTTTTGGCGATCGAAAGTAATACCGTGTTTTTCTTCGGGGTTGCACTTAAGCTATTTGAATAGAAATTCACGAGCAACCATTTAGCACGAAATGTTAAAAAAAGCAATAATCAACGTTCGCGGTTGGACCTATCCATTTTGAATGGAATTCACAAGGATTAAATCACTTAATACAAAACACACTTAATGCCAGAAAAAAGGAATTACCTATCGAGTTTTTGTTATAAAAAAGGGCACAATGCCATAATCTGTCTGTTTTGTAAATTATCAATTCAATAAACTCATATTATTCTAATAAAACGCTCATCATTAATTTTTGTCGATAGTTGACATTCTCTCCATGGGATTGACCTCCTCCGTTAAGCAAACCCGGCTCATGTTATCAGCTTCCAAATCATTTGATGAATAACATTTTTTTTACATCATATTTTTCGCCGGAGATCAACCGATAGAAATATACGCCGGACGAAAATTGCCGGCCATCAAATGAGACCGAATGTATTCCGGCAGTTTCATGATCGTTCACGAACGTTGATACGTTCTGGCCGAGCGAATTATAAATGTCGATGTGGACGCATCCATCCCGATCAAGGATATACGTGATCGTCGTTGATGGATTAAAGGGATTGGGATAATTTTGCAGAAGCTGAAATCGGGCAGGAGGTGCACTGCTTTGAGTTTCGGGAACACCGCTTGTTTTTTCTCCGATCTGTGAAACAGGGATGCTTCCCCGGGCAGAATAATTCCAATTCGATCCCAGATGAAAATAATTTTTATTCTGAGCATCATAGAATTTTGCATCGAATGCGATGTCTCTCGTCGGATCACTCGGATGAATCTCGACCGCGATAAGATTTTCACCGGCCTTCAGCTTATTCAGCAGACCATTTTTAGAATTGAATCCCATCACCTGTGTTGAAGTGGACGGCACTCCCATCGCCAGTGACTGATACCCGATGGCGGAATCAGGATACATATTAATACGGTACACTTCATCTCCGTTGATGTAGATGACTGCTCCGTCATGTCCCTTCATGGTCAGCGCGAATCCCTGAACCTTCACACTGTCCAGGGAAAATTTTTTCCTGAGATACGCGGCCGTGACTCTGGAGAACACCGTCTTGTTCACTCCGTCGTTGAGTGTCCCCAGCGGAGCCGTACCGGTGAACCAGCCGGCATCCTGGTAGCGCTCGGACGTCCATGGGATGCTGTACTGTAATGTATCAACCTGAAACTGGACGACTGCCGACGTTTTCATTTCATTTCCATGGATATCGACCGCACGGAAATAATACGTACTCATGGTGCGGTGACGGCCGTAAAGGAGGGTCGAATGGTTTCTTCTTCCCGTCGTTGTGCAAGTCAACTCCATTTGATTGAAGGGAATATCCTGCTGACTGTAATGCACGATCGCGTAGGAATCCGTTTCGAACTTCAGGACAAAGGCGGTATCGTATACAGTAAATGGCGAGACGGGAAGATTGACCATCCGCGGCGGCAGCGTATCGATGACGGAAGGATTCCACGCATCCAAGGTATCGATGGCCGAGATCAACCGATCGGCAATGAGGTGGTGCGTAGCCACCGTCGGATGATCTCCAAAGACATACGCGCCGGTTCCATATTTAGGGAAGGAAGTAAAATGCACATCGTTCTTCCCCGATGCGTATTCTTCGGTAACCACGTCGGCGATCGTTTGTCGAATCCAGTCGTTATGATCGGCGGCAACGGCCAGTATTTTTACTCCGGGATACACCGTTCGAATTTTTGCAATGAAGTCGTGATACTTTTGCTTGAACATCAACGTGCTGTCTCTTCCGACTGTTTGATTATACCCGTTAAATCCGCTGCAGTCGTTGAGCCCGAGACAGATCACCACCAGGTTGGGGATCCATTGTTCAAAGTCCCACTTGGGTAAATTCCAATAGCACAATGTCCTGTCGAACTTGTCGGGAATATTGTTGCTGTAATTCCCCTGCCAGTCCAGAAGGAGTCCATACCCTCCCTGACTGGTCATCTGGACCTGGGCGCCGTAATGCCTCGCCGTTATCGGGCCGAATCCTTCGTATATATTTGTACATTGCGCCTCTTTCTCCATCGGTTTTGTGTTATCAATCCATTCGTTTCCAGATGCGCTGGTATAGGAATCTCCGATGAATTCAATTTTCCGGGTCGGTTTCTCCGGCAGCTTCAGCAGGTTCTTTCCATTTTCCAGGATAAAGCCATGAAAAGAATATTTTGCGCCGGTGGTTTCATTCCTCTTCGTCAACAGAATGGTATGCGGCCTGTCGGCCAGATTGGATGCAACGATGTATGATGAAACGGATGCCGACGTAGGATGGAAGACGGAAGTCAACGTGTCGTCGATGATCACATTGTAATAACAAAAATTATCATTCATGACCACGCCGATCGAGGTCCCTTCAAATTCCGCATAGACACAGACTCCCGGCCATGAGTGGGACGGCGCAAGCGAATCAGAAAAATCCCAGCGCCCGAAATAGTGAATGTTCGGATTGTTCGCAGAAATCATTGTCGACGCAGACACCGACATCGTTGCGAACATCATGAACTCCAGGAACAACAGTACGCGCCGCTTCATCACACGCTCCTTGAACGAACTTATCAATTTATTTTAACGCCGGATCAAATACATGAAAAGATTTCAGAGAAGCAATTATTTGATCGGCCATTTTCTTATGCGTCTCCACCGTGGGGTGGCCGTTGCCGACGTAGCCTCCGGGAAATTCATCAAACTGCGTATAAAAAACATCATTCTTCCCCGAATGAATTTCGCCATCAACCACCTTTCGGACCTGTGTGCGGATCCACTCGGGGAAAGCCGCTACCGCAACGATAGTGACGTGGGGATACACGGATCTGACCGTTCCAATAAACCGGCGGTACGTGGTCCTGAAGAGTTCGGAATTTTTCTCCGGTACCCGGCCAAGGGAATCCTTGAGTCCGGAAAAATCATTCAGCCCCAGACAAATGATCACGACCTCCGGAACCCATTGTGAAAAATCCCATTGAAATTTATCGGAGTCCATAAAGGTGCGGCGATATCGAATCGGAAGAGATTGCTGAGGATCTCCCCGCCAATCACACACCATGCCGCTGCCCGAACGGCAGGTTAACATATAGCGGGCCTGAAAATGATTCGCAATTCTCACCGCAAATCCTTTATCACTATTGGTCACAGGATAGCGTGCTTCCCATGGCAGGCTTTGTTCCGTTGTCTCATTGCTTTCCCCGGCAGTGAACGAATCACCTATAAATTCTATCCTGCGTTTCAAAGGGGCGTTCGGCTTCAGCAGCTGTTCCCCCTCATCCAGGATGAATCCGCAGAAAGAATAAATCTCATCGAAGGTTATATTTCTTCTGCTGAGGAGAATGGAATGATGACCGCGTTCCAGATGATCGGCGAGAATATATTCCGCTTCACCCGGCTTTCCCGGGTGAAAAACACCGTGAAAAGCGCCATCGATGGAAACGTTGTAATAATTCGTGCAGTCGATCAGAATGATCCCTATCGTGGTCCCTGAAAATTCCGCAGAGACCGACACCCCCGGCCAGGAAAATTTCGGATGCAAAGGATCGGTTCGCTCCCAGCGGCCCTCATACTGTATAAAGGGATGGTCGGCTGCAACAAATGTTTTCCCGAGACCCTTGGCATGAACTCCGGCTTGTGGAAGAAACATCAGGAGAATAATTGAACACACTGTTCTCATAGAAATCTTATCGTTGAAATATCATTTATGGAAAACAATCTCACGCCCCCTTTTATTAAACTAATACTATGCCAGTGATGGAATATTGTTAAATTCTAAACTAATATCCCGTCAAATAGTAATCTCTTCGTTTTTTTGACAGTATTTCAAGAATAAATATTATATTCTAAACGCATTCACATAAATTTGCTGGAACGGATATTGATATATCCTTTATTAAAATAACAGTCATTGCGTTTTTCTGTTCAGTTGACGGGGACTCTCCACCGGATTTAAATCTTTATCAAGGATAAAAAATGAAGAAAACCATTGTTGGCAATGAATTACCGCATATCCCATGGGAAAATAAACCGTCCGGCTGTCTCGATCCTGTGTGGAGGTACAGCAGGAATCCAATTCTCGGGTGGAATCCCATTCCCAAAGCCGCCCGGATTTATAATAGTGCGGTCATGCCGTATGAAGGAGCATTTGTCGGTGTCTTCAGAGCTGATCAAAAAAACGGCAGGGCGACGCTGTTCTACGGAAAAAGCAAGGACGCCCTGACATGGGAAATCGGCCCCGACCCGATCTTGTGGGTGGACGAGAACGGAAAACCCAATCCAACGAGTTATGCCTATGACCCCCGCCTTGTTCAAATTGAAGGGACATATTATATCGTCTGGTGCGACGATATGCATGGTGCATCCATCGGATTAGGAACAACAAGTGATTTCAAGACATTCGTACGCCTGCCGAATCCGCTGATGCCGTTTAACCGGAACGGAGTTTTATTTCCCAGAAAAGTTAACGGCAAATACCTTCTTCTCAGCAGGCCCAGCGACAGCGGACATACACCCTTCGGCGATGTTTTCATAAGCGAAAGTCCGGATCTTATCCATTGGGGGAAGCACAAATTTGTCATGGGAAAAGGAGGACAAGGGTGGTGGCAGGGCGTCAAAGTTGGTGCCGGACCGATACCGATTGAAACCACGGAAGGATGGTTGTTATTTTATCATGGCGTCTCGACCACATGCAACGGATTTGTCTATAGTTACGGCGCAGTCATTCTCGATATCGACCATCCCGCCAGGGTGCTTTATCGAACCCGTGATTATCTCCTCACTCCTGAAAAACCGTATGAGACAACGGGCTTTGTTCCCAATGTCGTATTCCCCTGCGCCAACTTGTACGATGCCGTCACGGGCAGGATTGCAATCTATTACGGCGCTGCCGATACCTGCACCGCACTTGCGTTTGCGCAAGTCGATGAATTAATTGATTACATCAAGAAAAATTCCGAGTCACTTTAAAACGTTGAAATTGATGCAGGGAACCTGCCGATTGGAATTATTTCGTTTAACTCTTTTTCGTTCATCGGATCGTTACTTTTGGTTATTATTTCCATAACGAATTATTAAGCTGATAACCAATGCGTACCGGCTCGAATGAATTGGTACCGATAAGAGCAACTCCTCTGTGGCATCATTTATGTTCCTCCTCTGCATACTTATTTAATTTATCCTCAACGAAACTGAAATACGATGATCTCGACCATTGACCTGGGTATTATCATAGGATATTTCATTCTGGCGATAACGCTGGGGATTGTCGTATCCCGTAGGGCGACCAGGAACATGAATTCCTATTTCCTCGGCAATAATTCACTGCCCTGGTGGATCCTGGGTATCTCCGATGCGTCAGGCATGTTTGACATTACGGGTACCATGTGGCTGGTGTACGTCCTGTTCGTCTACGGTTTTAAAAGTGTCTGGCTGCCGTGGATATGGCCGACGTTCAATCAAATTTTCCTGATGGCATTCCTTTCCATCTGGCTGCGAAAATCGAATGTCATGACGGGCGCTCAATGGATTAAGACACGATTCGGCACGAGTACGGGAGCAAACCTTTCCCATATCAGCGTGGTCATCTTTGCACTGGTCAGCGTCATCGGTTTCATTGCGTATGCATTCAAAGGAATTGGAAAATTCGCCGCAATTTTTTTCCCGTGGCACATATCGCCGGATACGTACGCGATTATTCTCATGTCATTGACGGCGGTTTACGCAGCCAAGGGTGGCATGTTCAGCGTCGTCATCACCGAATTCCTCCAGTTCATCGTGTTGACCATCGCCTCTCTCTCCATTGGCTTTCTGGCTTTTGCATCCATCTCGCCCGAACAACTGCGGCGCATGGTCCCGGAGGGCTGGCTCACCCCATTTTTCGGATGGCATCTCAACCTCGATTGGACGGGGTTGATCGATGCGGTTAATACAAAAATTTCTCAGGATGGATATGGATTGTTTGGACTCTTTTTTATGATGGTCCTCTTTCAGGGAATATTAAAGAGCGCAGCCGGCCCCGCCCCGAATTATGATATGCAGCGCATTCTCGCGACACGCTCACCCAAAGAGGCCGCGAAAATGAACTGGTTTGTTAATTTGGTGCTGATCTTCCCCCGGTATATGATGATCTCCGGAATCACCGTCCTGGCATTGGTCTCGTTTTCACCCCAGCTCCACGCGATGGGACCCAACATCGATTTCGAGATGATCCTTCCTCACATTATCAAAAGCGTGATGCCGGTCGGGTTGGTGGGATTACTGCTGGCAGGATTAATGGCCGCATTTATGTCCAACTATGCCGCCACGATTAATGCAGCTCCCGCGTATGTCGTCAATGATATTTACAAACGGTTTATCAATCCGAACGCGGGCGAAAAAAAATATGTCACCCTGAGCATCATCACCACCGTCGCTTTCGTGCTGATCGGTTTTGCCTTCGGTGTTATGGTTGAATCGATCAATCAGGTAACGTTGTGGATCGTGAGCGCCCTTTACGGCGGATATACCGCATCCAACATCTTAAAGTGGTACTGGTGGCGGCTGAACGGTTATGGATATTTCTGGGGAATGATCTCCGGCATCGCAGCATCGATGATCCTTCCTGCGGCCATTCCATCCCTCCCGGCGATTATGGCCTTTCCGCCAATCTTTTTCATTTCGTTGACAGGATGCATCCTGGGCAGTCTCCTGACGGAACCTGAATCGGATTTTGTGTTGATGAAATTTTATATGCAGGTGCGCCCATGGGGATTCTGGAATCCGGTGATCAACAAGGTCCATCGTTACTACCCGGACTTTGAGCCTAATAGAAATTTTAAACTGGATATGTTCAACGTGATTGTCGGTATGGCCTGGCAGACCTCGCTCGTCATTCTGCCTATTGCCCTGGTAACGAAAGAATATCCTACATTGATCTCGGTCACGGTGAGTGTGCTGCTCTTATCGATCATTTTAAAGTTCTCTTGGTGGAATAATCTGGACAACTTGAGCAAGCAAACGATCCCGGCAGATTTCGATGAGCGCGTTCCGGTGAACGATGCACCCCCGCCTGCAGAGATCATGACGGGAGCGAACACCGTTTCAATCTCAAAATAGATTGGAATACAACCATGAAAAGCACCAAATCCAAAGAACCACTCTTCCACAGGAACGTGCGGAAATTACTGGCGGATCAGGAAAAATTGCTGAGCAGGAAAAACGTGCCGGTCAAAAAAACGAACGGTGTGTTTCAGCGGTACAAGTATCCCGTCATCACGACGGATCACGTTCCCATTTCATGGCGTTACGATTTAAACATTCAAACCAATCCGCTCCTGATGGAACGCCTGGGAGTCAATGCGACATTCAATTCCGGCGCAATGGAATTCCAGGGGAAAATTGTGCTGGCCGTGCGCATTGAAGGAGTCGATCGAAAATCCTTTTTTGCAATCGCAGAATCATCCAACGGCGTGGATCATTTTAGATTTTGGAAGAAACCCATTCTGCTCCCGGAAACAAACGACCCGGATATCAACGTCTATGATATGCGGCTGGTCAGACACGAAGACGGATGGATCTATGGATTATTCTGTACGGAGCGTAAAGAGAGCGACGCTCCGCGGACGGACACCTCATCGGCACTTGCTCAATGCGGCATTGTCCGGACGAAGGATCTTCTTCGCTGGGAGAGGCTGCCCGACCTCGTGACCAAATCGCCGCAGCAGCGCAATGTCGTCCTCCATCCGGAATTTATTCACGGAAAATATGCTTTTTATACCCGTCCCCAGGATGGTTTTATAGAAGCGGGCTCGGGCGGCGGCATCGGCTGGGGCCTTTCCACAAGCATGGATCCGGCGCAGATCGACAGTGAGATCATCATCGACGACAGGCTCTATCATACCATTAAAGAAGTGAAAAACGGTTTGGGGCCTGCACCGATTAAAACAGAAAAAGGCTGGCTGCAATTAGCCCATGGCGTACGGAATACCGCCGCCGGCCTCCGGTACGTATTGTTTCTGTTTCTGACCGACCTGAAAGATCCATCAAAAGTCGTGGCAAGACCCGGCGGGTATTTTCTGGCTCCGGAGGGCGAGGAACGGATCGGGGATGTGTCCAACGTCGTCTTTAGCAACGGATGGGTCAAACTTCCCGGCGACAGAGTCCTGATTTACTATGGTTCATCGGACACACGCATGCACGTTGCCGTTTCATCGGCTGACCGGCTGCTGGATTATGTGCTGCATACTCCCGAAGACGGTCTCCGGAGCGGCGTCTGTGTGGAGCAACGGATGAATCTTATACAAAGGAATGATGAATCGCGGAAGAAATGATTTCAATGCCCGTCAATGCGGCAAGCCTGCTGATCAGAGTTGCGGAACATGGACAGCAGGTTTTTTATTTTGCTGCCGGTTTTCAACTGAGCGCCAGTGACCTGCCATCCGGACGATGGGGCTCGCCGAATCTTCTCTCAGCAGTGAAATACAATTCATCAACGCCCGGCATGTGTGGTAGGTGCATTTCCATATATGGCTTTTGAGCCCCGTCCGAAAGTGCGGTTCTTTATCGAATCCTCCCTCGAACCAATCACCTTGTTCGGGGTCGATGACATATTCTTTGACATACGCCCATTGACGCCGGAAATATTCTGCATATTTTTCCTCATGAGGGTAGAGGTGTGCAAATAAGATCAGGGCATTGAGACCTTCTGCCTGTGACCACCAGGTTTTTGATTCTTTAATGATCGCGCATTTCTTTTGGCCCTTAAAATAATACCCGCCGTCATAAAATCCTCCCCGTTCCTCATCAAACCCGTTGAGCAGTGCGTGGTCGAGCATTTTTTTTGCAACCGTCAATGTGCGCTGGTCATTCTCCAGTCCCAGGGCATACGATGCCTCCAGCATGAGGAACGCGGTCTCGACATTGTGACCGAACGAAACATGATCCAGACCGTAATTTGATTCCCGCTCTTCTTCGGGACAATTCCGGAATGAAACCGGGCTCCAGTCACGGTGGAAAAATAACCGGAGGGAGCCCTCCCGGGAGACCATGGTGTCCCGGATTAATTCCAGAATGGATTGTAATTGCGTATATAATTTGGGATCGTTCCAGACATGATATAATTCGGTATATGCTTCCATCAAATGGATGGAAGAATTCTGGTCCTTATATCCCCGTTCATTATTATCTGAAGCGATTGAACGATACGCCGATTGATCGTCAAAGGGCCGCGCTTCTCTGGTCAGAAACTGAAAATATCCCTTATACGTCGGATCAAACGCGTGGTCTTCGATCCAATGAAACGTCTTCCGGGCAAGAGCGAGAACTTCTTTATCACGGGTGAGGCCATATAATGCCGCCAGTGCGTACACTGCGAACACATTGCCGTAGGTCCGTTTTTCATCTCTCCATCCTTCAACTTCCGACCAGCCGCCCTCCCTGCTTCGTATCTGATAGAAGCCGCCGAACTCATGATCCCACATCTTTTCCTTCAGGAACGGAAACCCGTAGAAGGCCATCGAACGAAAATCGCTCTCGTCTTGTAAGAATTCGGAGGCTTTCGAGAGAGTCCAGATATGCCGGCACTGCGAAACAATCATTTTTTCCTGCTCCGGCAGCAGGGTCCAATCGTGGGAAATATTCGTGAAGTACCCTCCGAATTCAGTATCCAGCACGAACGGGTACCATCGCTTGAGGATACCATTCACCAATGCATTTTGAAATTCGCCGATCATCCCCTCATGTTCGAACATAGTACTCCGGATCTTTTAATTTAATCGCCGCAATTGATATGCCAAATTCCCTGCACCCTGAATCCCGTAAACTTCGCAAATTCCTTGTCGTTCAATTTTTCAATTTCCAGCTGCCCTATAGTATTGATAACTATTCACAAAATAATAATATTTTGACGTCGTAAAATATTGGATTATTTCGATGGTATTTTTCTTCCATTCCATTAAATTTCTTATACTGTAGGAGAGATCGTATTATCCTCCTGATGGAGATGGGATAACGATGAGTTTCGTGAAAACACTATTGAGTTCGCTCGTTTGCGTTCAATTATTATTTGGTCAGTTCAATACATTTGTCACGGTTCACGGCGACAAACTTATGGACGGCGGCCGGGAACTTCGATTTATCTCGTTCAACATCCCCGACCTTCATTATATTGAAGATGATCATCGGTTTGAATCACCCAATCCATGGCGTATCGCAGACGAATTTGAAATTCGCGATGCCCTGAGCGCCATCAAGCAATTGGGAGGAAACGTAGTTCGGATGTATACCCCTTCCGTGCGCAAAGCGATGGACACGGCGCTCATTATTCGTCATGTCGACGGTCCGGGACAATTCAATGAAGAAGCGTTCAAAGGATATGACAAAGTACTGCAGGCTGCGAATGAGCTGGGAGTCCGTGTCATTATCCCGTTGGTGGACAATTGGTGGTGGTGGGGCGGCATTGCAGACTATGCGCGCTTCCGCCAGAAACCGAAAGAGGCATTTTGGACCGATTCTCTCGTCAGAGCAGATTTTAAAAAGACCATCGAACACCTCCTCAAACGCGTCAACACCTGCACCGGCATCCCGTACAGCGAAGATAAGGCAATCCTCGGCTGGGAAACCGGCAATGAACTGGAAGTTCCGAATTTTTCCTGGACCAGGGAGATTGCAGGCTATCTCAAAAGTCTGGACAGAAACCATCTGGTCATTGAAGGAACACACCGACAGGCAATCCAGGAAGAAGCGCTCGCCGATACAAACATCGATGTCCTCTCGCTTCATTTCTATCGTCCGGCATCCCAAACCGTGAGCTTGATGCTCGATGCCCGTCAAAGATCAAAAGGGAAGAATCCTTTTTTTGTCGGTGAGATCGGGCGTCATCCCATTGACAGCCTGCGGCTGATTCTCGATTCT
>Ga0105104_10001586_pt1 | contig 17019 bp, 17 predicted proteins | sample PPLLaktember2015_3_FD_87034 | JGI IMG/M metagenome (GOLD analysis project Ga0105104, IMG submission 87034) | Freshwater sediment microbial communities from Prairie Pothole Lake near Jamestown, North Dakota, USA - PPLs Lake P7 Core (6) Depth... | ecosystem: Environmental > Aquatic > Freshwater >... | reverse complement strand
TGGGAGTCGGCTTTTCTACCTCTTTAAGTTGAAGAACCTCTGGTGGACCATATTTTGTGCATACAATTGCTTTCATGAGTATTCCTACAAGGTTGATTGGGTTCGATCACTTTCAATATCCTTCGCCAAAATCTATCCTACAAATTTGCAAACCTAACGGTGTGCGTCATCGTCCCCGGCGCACCCTGCCCCGACTGCCTGGTGCCGGGATTGCCAGGGTTCGGATGCACATCGCAGACTGTCGCTCCCGCGACGTGCGAGGCGGGGCTGTGTCAGGCACAAAATCAGTTCACCCCTTTCAATGAGGTCCCAATTTCCATTCCAGGCAATGGATATAGCCAGCCAAAGGTGCACAGGAGGATAAGAAGCGTTCTTGGCAGCCAGCTACCGGGCGCTCAGCACTATGTCAATATAGGGGTGTTCTGTAAATACGCTGCCCGCTTGATATTCATGGAGAAACTTAAGGTCGATCCTGCGGTCAAATACAGGAAGATACGCCTCGCTAAATCTCTCAAAGAGCCATGAGGGGAAAGAACTGGAATAATTCCCCCTTGTGTATTCAATAGCGAGTATCAAGCCAGGGCTTCTGCTGATCAAGTCAGCAGCGCACAGGAGGGCATGCTCCTCATACCCTTCAATATCAATCTTGATTACATCAACTCTGTCAATGCTTTTCTTTCTGGCATAGGCATCCAGCGTAGTCACATTGGTAATGATATCCTCATCAATAAGCGAGTCGAGAACATTTGTCTGGTCAGAGTTATGCAGACCCGCACCTGCTACCAGCCAATGGGGAAAACGCATAGGTACAACACCTTCATAATCGCTAATCGCACATTGATTGACTGCACACTTGAGTGTGACATGCCCTGCGTTCTGGAAGATATTCTTTCTTAGAATGCGCTGGAGACGCGGATTTGGCTCAAAAGCATGGACTGAAGCACCGCAAGAAGCAAATAAGCAGGAAAACCAGCCCATATGCGCTCCGACATCAAATGTGATCATCCCCGGTTTAACCCTTTGTTTCAGATAGTTGGAAAGCGCTCCCTCCCACTCGCCATACGTCAAGATTGAAGGAGTCAGCAATAAGTCCCATCCTGGCACAATCATATTGAAATATTTTGTCTCAACAAATATTTCCCCTTCACCCAGATATTGTCGAAATCGTCGCAATGGTGGTTTCGGCAGCCTTTTGGCCAGGCTACTTGCGAGCTGGTCCAGGAATGCATTCACCCATTTCCGTAATGGATTCATAAATGGTCATCTCCTTGCTGATCTATGCTTATCATGTTGATTGCTAGAATATGCCTAACAGTTTACGACATCACCCACTTTAGAGGGTCGCCCCTTTCAGGGGGTACCCGCTGGAACAGGCTTGACCCGGCGGGGCAGGACAAGATCCAGCCGTTTTGACAGAACTGGCTTGAGCCCAGTGTACTCCATTTTTAGCGCGGCTCCTACCATGGCAGCCCCGGCGCACCCTGCCCCGGCTGCCTGGTGCCGGGGTTGCCGGGGGTTGGGTGCACGTCGCAGACTGTCGCAACCGCGACGTGCGAGGCGGGACTGTGTCAGGTTTTGTTGTGTCTCACAGTGATCACTACATTGGTTGCCTCTAAAGTTGAGCGGTTGTTCACCGAACGGCTTTGAGTTCAAGTCCTGCTATTTTATACCGCCTGGCACGATCCTAGCTCTCCCCAAAGACAAACTTAACCCTCGGTTCCCCCGCATACCTCTCCCTGAGTTCAGCATAGTAGGGATCCGTCCCTTCACGCACCAGTACACGATAGCGTGATTCCAGCTCAGGATAATAGCTTCTCAGGTGTTCGAAAAAACGTCCTTCAGCTGCGCTGTCCTTCTCCAGCCGAAGCCTGTCCACAAAAACCTGCATCTCTTCCGGTAAAGCCTCGATCATCATCCTGACGTCCGTGATCCCGGGCAGGACCGGGGTAATAAATACCCAGGTCGTGATCCCCAGGCGCGCAAGTTCGGTCGCAGTACGAATATTCGGCAGCTCGCGCGGATCCTTTGTCCGCCGCAAATGCGACAGGTTCGCCTGCCCGATACAAATGGTCAACTTATCCTTGAATTCGAGGAACAAGTCAATGTCGTCAAAGAAGGCGGGTGCATTCGATTTGGTGGAAAGAACACACGGCATCCCCTGCGCCTGCAGCACCTGCAGGGTTCGGCGTGTCAGGCGGTATTGTCCCTCCAGCGCCATGTAGGGGTCGCTCCGGCTGCCGACATAGAGAGTCTGTGCCACGTCCCAGGTCTCCAGTTCCCGGGCAAGGATCTCGGGCAGGTTGGTCTTCACCAGAATATCCCGGTTCCACCCCTGGTCTCGCCATTGAAAACAATAGGGGCAGCACAATTGACACCCGTCGTACGCATCGATCACCGGGACCTTGCCTCCATCCGGCGGGTATTCGTAGTCTATGGCTGTCTCGCAAAGGATTTCCCTGATCATGCGCCTTGTCTCTCCAAACCATTCCTGCGATCGACTTTTAGTGGCACTGTCTGCCAGCATAGTAGTGATCGAGCTGCACCCTGTTAGGGTGCAGCTCATGATATCTCCTCAGAGATATCTTCTTACCCGATTGCAATACTCCAGATATTCCCTGCCGTAATGCTTCTGCAAATAATCTTCTTCACGTAATACTTGGCGGTGGAACAGCCATGTGCCCGCACCCAGATAAACCAGAAGGATCCAGTTCGGGAAGATCAGGAACTGGCCCAGCAGGATCAAGGCGAATGCCACATAGATGGGATTGCGGCTAAAGGCAAAAACGCCGCTCGTAATTAGTTTGTCGGGATGTTCCGCATCAATGCCCACGCGAAAACTCTGCCCAAAGGAAACCAGACTCCACAATAACAGCGATAGCCCAGCCAGGCAAAAGAAAACGCCCACCCACGCAATCCCCTCAGAATGGAAGAAATCCTGCGTGCTTACGGAAGGAAAACCGAACGCATTGGCAAAGACGAGATAGAAATAGAAAAGGGCAAACGGCGGGATCAGGAAATCGGTCTTGTCGATCTTTCCGAACTTCATTGCTTCGATCCCCCTGCTTCTCATCAGCAAGACTCGAGTCAACACCATTCCAAGCATGAGTACGATTGTCAGTGCTGCGAAGTATCCGGGCATGGGAGTTCTCCCTTCAGGATTACACTGTCGTGATTGGACGCGGCGGTTTGAGAATAACAACGCCATCCATGGCGCGCCTCATTCACCTGTTCTGTTATGCCCCAACGACCTCATCATGAAGAATGGCATAAATCTCCACGTCATGATGCTTTCCCCGGTTATACCACGCGCCACGCGCCGTGCCCTCGTGCTGAAAATGACACTTTTCAGCCAGGCGGCGTGAGGCCGCATTATCAGGGTGAATGACCAGCCGAATCCGATTGATCGCCTTCGTCTCGAACAAATAGTGCACCATCAGATTGACCGCCTCCGTCATCACGCCGTGACCACGCTGCTGCGGCGTGTAGAGGATATAGGAAAGTTCGTATTCGTCCAGATAGTTGACCGTCTTGAAGAACTCAATATGCCCGATGATGTCGTCGGTGTTGTTAATGATGACGAGCATGCCTTCCTCCCTGCTCCAGAAGCCTGTCTCATGAAACTCTTTATTAAAGGCGGGCTGCGAAAGAATGCCGCGCGGGAAGAATTCACCGCGATTGGCGATATCGACGTGGAACGCGTAGAGTTCCTCCAGGTTCGTCTCACGCACCGGGCGCAAAGTGAAGGATGTGCCTTTGAGCATGCTGCCTCCTTTTGGTATATTAGCGGCGGGTCGCCTAAGGGTTTACTTCGCCGGATGCGGGCGAGTATAGCAAAAATTCGATCTACGATCGAGTAACTTTAGTCCGGTCACTTTAGTTTTCAAGATCGTACAGATACAAAAACACGGACGTGCCCGGCAGGCGGAACTCGCGTTTCCTTTCCCCCGTTTGGTTTAGATAGTTCAAAATGAATTCGCGTTCATTAAAATCCTCTTTTTGGTATACATGGGAGAACAGCACCCAAACGCGCAGCTGCCCTTCGAACGACTCCAGTTCGCTCAGGATGGCTTGCGGGTCCTGATAGTCCTGGCGTTCCCCGTATTCGTACGGGATCTCCTCCAGCCCGTAGAACGGGGCATAAAAACGGAAGGCGGGCACGGCTCCGTGCGAAACGTACAGGGCATCACTGTCCTTGCGGGCATCGCGCAGGACCTCCATGCTCGGACGGATGTGTTCGAAGTATTTCGGTTCGAGGAATGCAACGATAGAGGCAACGAAGGGTCCATAGATCAGATAGCCGGAAAGGACAAAGAGCACCAAAGTACTGACAAGCGGAACCTTCTGCAAGCTTCGCGTCAGCCCGTCTACCGCCGCCCCGAGCAGGATCAGCCCGAGCGGGACCAGGAAGAGGATCATGCGCTCGAAGACGGGGTAAAGCCCCAGCGCCGAAGCAACCAAAGTGACCAGCAGGATGCAGGCGAAGGCAAGCGCGTATTCCATCTTCTGACGGAAGAGGATAATCCAGCCAGCCAGCATCAGGACAAACACAAACAGGACGGCATAGGGCATCGCGAACTGGATCCCAATGTTCTCGTTGAGGTTCCTGACGAACCAGCCCGGGTCACTCCAGGGCGGCAGGGGCAGGAAGGCTCCCGCCCAATATTCGCGCATGTAGGCGTTCTGACTCAGGTCTTTCAGGATCAGGACATACAGCAGAGCGATGTTGAAGGCCCAAAGAATCCCGATGCCGATCACAACTCGCAGGTTCGCAGCCTCGCGCCGCTGCAGGATAACGATCAGGAGCGCCAGGCCGATCCCCGCCAGCACAAAAAGTGCCGGGTGGGAGAACCAGAGAGCAAGCACTCCCCCAAGCGCCAGCCAGATGAAGTCCTTTTGGCGAGGGGAGGCTTCGAAGAGCGGCGCGGCGATCAGCAAAAGCGCGATCGTTACCGCCACGTCGACGATATACTGCTTGACTTCTGAGGAGTAATAGACCAGCCGCGGGTTGAGGGCGAACAACGTCAACGCAAGCAACAGACCTGCCGCGCGTGTCGTCCGCTTGAGCAGGAGATAGAACAACCCAAGGGAGAGCAGACCGACCAGCAGAGGGAAGAGGCGCAGCGCCAGTTCATGCTTCCCCAAAACAGTTTGGAAGATTTTTTCCACCAGCAAAAAGCCGACTGGCGCGCCCTGGTCATAGTCGAGCGGCTGAAACATCCCTGCAAAGCCGCGGTTCACGATGTTCAGCGCCAGCATCGCCTCATCCGCCCAGAGGGAGCGGCCGGTCAGGTACTGCCGGATGCGCAGCAAGGCGCCCAACAGGAGCAGCGCCGCGACGGCGGTCCGCTCCCACGAGAAGAACGTTTTCAGTCTGGCGCCTGAGAGGATGGATGTCATTTGGCTGCCATAGCGACGGGAGCCTTCTGCTTCTCAGAGCGCTTGAGTGAGAAAAAGCGGTCCTTGAGGTTCAACAGGGGCTTTTCCATGAAGTGATAGCTCGCAGCGGCGACCCCGAGAGTGGCGACAAAAGCGATCAAGGCGGTCAGCGCTTTGGCGGTCGGCTCCGGCAAGCCGAAGTCGCGCACGCGGGCGACAAACCAGATGATCGGGAAATGATAGACATACAAGCCATACGAGATCTTTCCCAGATACTGCATGGGCTTCCAATCCAGAAAACGGACGAACATCCCCTCCTTTGCCACCGCGCAAATGATAATGGCAAAGAAGTAATTCAGAAGTGAATACGCCCAGATGAACCCATAGGCGTTGCCCAAAAAGATGGGATATCCAAACGCCGAGATCTTCCCGATCTCCCCAGTGGCAAGGTACTGAGTGGTGTAGCCGATGACTGGCAGAATACCCAACAGGATAAAGAACTGCTTTTTGGCTTGCGGCAGGGAATAGCGGCTGATGTAGGCACCCAGGGCAAAGGCGTCAATGTGACTGAAGGGCAGCGGGTAAATGAACCATTCCACCGGGTTCGCCAGCAAACTAAGCTCGCCCGAGCGGTGGAGGAGCAGGAATCCGAGACGGAAAAGGGGTCCCAGCACGATAAAGGCAAGGAACAATTTCTTCAGCGCCTTTTCCGGGACGAGCAGGATCAACAGCGGCCAGAAGATGTAGAACTGTTCCTCCACCGACAAGGACCAGAAATGATCGAGGAAATTCGAGTTCTTCACAAATACGGTTGCAAAAAAGAAATCATAGACGTAGAAAACTGCATAGCGGACCTGGTCCATATATAGCTTCATATAGTTGGGCCGGTATGAAATGGCGATCAACCAGGCTGCCACGCCAGTCATCAATAACAGGTAGAAATAGTAGAGGGGGAAAATGCGCAGAAAGCGCCGGCCGTAGAATTTGACAAAATATTCCCTGGGCGGCAGGGCTTTCTTCATGTCCAGCAGGATGCCGGTGATCAGAAAACCTGACAGGACAAAAAAGAACTGGACACCCACCCAGCCGATCTGGATGTAATCGGTGTGCAAAGCAAAGACGAGCAAAAAAGCAACTGCGCGGAGGCCATCCAGTCCGGGGATCATGGTAGGGACTCATTGAACTACAATTTGTCACAGTCGTCAAGCAAGCCAATGCGCTCAATGTTTCCAATATCTTCTCACCACGAAAGCCACAGAGAGCACAGAGAAAATCTTTTGAAATTCCCATAAACTCCGTGTTTCTCGGTTGTAAATTGTTCGGCAAGCCCACAGCATGATCCAGCTCGATCCGCTCAGGCGAAGGTAAAAATGTGGAAACGGCGAAGTTTTGTTTCGCCGCGAAACTTCGCGAATTTGCACGAATCTTTTAACCGTTCGTGAAGACATCGTGCCCGCAGGGTATTAGCGTAAATTCGCGGGTTCGTTTGCGACGAACACGCGGAATGCTCCGAAAGCTTTCAAGATTGAAACGAAACGCGCAAACACGACGTCTATAATTGTTGTGGAATCCATTCAACAGGCGTAAAATACACAAGCCGCCAGGCGCGGCAAGGATAAATGATGTTTCTTACGACTGAGAACGACTTAGATTCTACAGAGAGCCAACCGCCAAGTACCAGGCACCCCGTTGCGCGGGACCTTTGGCTTGGCGCCATACGCGTTGCAAGATCAATTCCATGACATCACGAAGGAGGTGAGCCCGTCTCCGGCGTGATGATTTCACGTGAGGAGGCAGCGATGCTCACCATTTACAAAACCACCGAGCAGGGACTCGAGCAGCTTGAATCCATGGCAAACGGCGCCTGGGTGAAAGCCGTTGACCCGACACCCGCAGAAATTCAAAAACTTGTTGATTGGGGGATCGACGCTGATTACATCAATTATTCACTCGACCTCGACGAAATGCCGCGCATGGAACGGGATGATGAGTACACCTTCATCCTGATCCGTATTCCACACAGCCAGCCCGAGAGCGATATCCCCTATACCACCATTCCGCTTGGCATCATGATCAAAGGTAACGTCATCGTCACCATTTGCCGTTACGAGAAGGAGATGTTCAAGGTGCTGGCAAATGGGAAGTATCGTTTGCTGAAAACCGGCAAACGCTACCGCTTCGCCCTCTATATCTTCCTCGAAACCGCCACGCGCTACCTGGCGCACCTGCGCGAGATCAACCGCATGACCGAGACTATCGAAGACCAACTGCAAAAATCCACCCGCAACCGTGAGCTGATGGAACTGCTGAAATATCAGAAGAGCCTGACGTATTTCGCCACAGCCCTGCGCTCGAACGAAGTGATGATGGAGCGTGTCCAGCGCACACAGATCTTCAATTATTATGAAGAGGACCAGGATCTGCTGGAGGACGTACTGACCGAAAACCAGCAAGCCATCCAAATGACCAGCATCAACACCGAGATCCTCTCGAGCATGATGGATGCCTTCGCCTCGATCATCTCGAACAACCTGAACAGTGTCATGAAGGCGCTTGCTGCCCTGACGATCATCCTCAACCTGCCGACCGTGGTGGCGGCGTTCTATGGGATGAACGTGGCATTGCCCGGCGAGAGCCATCCGCTGGCGTTCCTGACCGTCATCGGCATTGCTGTCGGACTGACAGCCCTGGCTACCTACATTTTCTACAAACGCGATTGGCTCTAGCCAGCGGAGGAAATCGCGTCATGGCCAAACGAATCGAGTACCTGGATATTGCAAGAGGGATCGGCATATTGCTGGTGGTCCTGGGGCATAACGATTTCGCAGCCGTTTCCCCGTTTTTTCATCAGGTCATCTACTCGTTCCATATCCCGCTGTTCTTTTTTCTGTCCGGATATTTCATCAACACCTCGCTATGGTTCCCTGATTATTTCGGGAAACGATTCCACGCGGTGTTGAAACCCTATTTATTCACCATCCTGCTGATCTACTTCGCCTCGGTCTCCTTCGAAAAGATGGGTTTTCAAACGGCGATCGGGCGGACCTTCAAAGCGCTTTACGGAAGCATCGATTACATCGACTGGGCGCAGTTATGGTTCCTGCCGAACTTGTTTGTGGTGAGCCTGTACGCATTCATTTTTATTCGAGCTGCAGGCAGACTGCAAAATCGCTGGGTGCGGTGGGGCATCCTGCTCCTGACACTCGCAATTTCGCTCCCGTTCCTCAATACCTTTTATCCGTTTTCGACGTCCGTTTTCGGGAAAGAATATGAGTTGTATGGCTTGCCGTTCAGCCTCGACGTGGTGCTTTTGAGCGGTTTCTTTTTTATCCTGGGCAATGAAGTCAGGCAGGTCACTTCCGAGAGGACATTCCGCAATCTGCCACTGTTGCTCGCGAGTGGAACGGGGCTGATCCTTCTGAATTTCTTCTTCCCTTATTCCGTGGATGTTGCCAGACGGATCTACGAATCATTCTTCGTGAATACGGTCGAGGCGCTCCTGGGCATCCTGTTCGTCCTGGCACTATCTCACCAGATCGAGCTGCATAGCCACCGGCTGGCTGCCCTGCTCAAGTATTTCGGTAACATCTCGCTGATCATCCTGATCTTCCATGTCCCGGTCCAGGGTGCCTGGGGACAGAAGTTCATGGCGGTGACCAACAACCTGCCCCTGTCCATCCTGATCGGATTCATCATGGGCGTGCTGGGACCGGTCCTGATCCATGAAATCTTCATCCGCTTCAACCCCGTGGCTTCGTTCTGGTTCGGCCGAAAGGCAGAATTGCCCACGCCGCAAGAGGCGCCGCCGGAAAAAGCGCAGACGACTACCGATCCTTTGGGCAGCTCTGGCGTGGAAAATAAAGGACAGTAAGTTTCGGCTCTTTCACAAGGTCTGAGGAAAGGGAGAGTTTTTATGAATAACGATCAGACGATGAAAGAAATCTTACAATCTGCAAAGACGATTGCCAGTGTCGGGTTGTCCTCCAATCCGGAAAAGGAAAGCTATGGGGTTGGTGAATATCTGAAGAAGCAGGGTTATCGCCTCATCCCGGTCAACCCCACCGCCGACGAGATCCTTGGCGAGAAGTCCTACCCGGACCTGGAGTCTGTGCCGGAGAAGATCGACGTGGTTCAGGTCTTTCGCAAGCCCGAGGATGTCCCGCCCGTAGTGGAGAGCGCCATCCAGGTCGGGGCAAAAGTAGTCTGGATGCAGGAGGGAATTGTCAACGAGGCAGCCGCCCAATCCGCACGCGCCGCAGGCCTGGAAGTGGTGATGGATGCCTGTATGCGCGAAACACACCAAAGGTTGATCGCCGCGGGATAGATACAGCCTCGGCTGTTCACAGCGTCATTCGATATACAACGATCAGGATCGTGAGATCTGCCGCCATGTGTCCAAGCACAGAGGCAAGCAGTCCACGGTCTTCGCGCGCGAGCTGCCGCCAGAACCAGCCCGCAAAAATCAATACGCCCAGGCTGGAAATGATCGAGCTCGTTTGCACCCGCTCCCACAGGATCATGGCATGAAACCCCGCGTACGCAAAATCAGAAACAGATAAACTTTTGGCAGCGCTTCCCAGGTACCCACGCCAGAAATATTCCTCGATCCATGGATTGACGAGCGCAAAGTAGGCAATGAACGCAACCCAGTTGGCTGAATTCAAACCCAGCCTCTGGACATGCGCCGCGAGCTCACCTGTAATTCCAAAGCCGGGCCAGAAGAAGTAGAGAGAAATCCCACTGCTGCTGCAAAGGATGATACTCAGGACGACCGAGCGAACGTCACTGCTTTTGAAAAGGATCTTGACGGGGAGGTTTGGCTTTGCCAGCAAAAGGGAGAGAACGATCGCGAGGTGAAATCCCGCCAGCGCAGCCCAGGCGTTCTGGAACCAGAATAACCCGAGACCAACTGCCAGGTATGGCAATACAGGCGTGAGCCATTTAGAAGATTGGTGTAACGAGGATATTTTTCGCACCCATTGTCTTCAGTACCAGGGAAACAGTGTCCGCCATCTCCGACTTGACCAGCGCGATCATGTTGCCGCCGCGTCCGCCGCCGCTAAGCTTTGCTCCGAGCGCCCCGGCGCTGCGCGCGGCTTCGACCAGGCGATCCAGTTCAGGCGAAGAGACAGTCAGTTCCTGTAACAAGGCATGATTTTTGTTCATTAACTCGCCGAGCCATTCATACATACCCGCTTCAATGGCACAACGTGCGGCAAACGAGATCTCCCCGATTTTGTCAAACACGCCTTCCAGGTGAGATGGATCGTCCAGCCACAACTGCCGCACATCACCAGCCGATTCATTGGTCGGTGCCGGGATGCCGGTATCCCCGATGACAAAGGTAAACGGCTGTCCCACCTTGAAGGTCTCGATCGGCTGACCTTTCACAAAATAGACCGGCCTGGCATAGGTGATCACCGTGTTGTCGATACCGGAGGGGGCGTCGCCGTGATGGATCTTTTCGATCTCATAGGTAAACGCGTTAACGTCTTCATCCTTCATGGAACGCCTGAGGTGAGAGGTGAGTGCGCGGGTTAAGGCAACAGTGACCGCGGCGCTGGACCCAAGCCCCGAAGCGACAGGAATCCTGGAAGCAATCTTGATGTCGAGATTCGGAAACGGCGAGGTGCGGAAGAGAAAGAAAAGGTTGTTGATCGCGGCAGCAATCGGATGATCGGAGGGCAGCGTTTTTAGCTCGGCCTGAAGGTGAACAGCCGGAGCATCGATCCAAATGCCCTCGCGCTTGGAATCTGAAACATCCACGTCTGCGTAGACCTGCGTGACGGGGACAGCCAGTGCAGGCCGTCCGTAGACAACAGCATGTTCCCCAAACAAAATGATTTTGCCAAATGCGGAAGATTTAGTCATGGTTCTGCCTCAGAGAATAAAAGATGGTAATAGCAGTGTAAGCCATTTCATGTGACTTGGGTAATGATGGTATTCCGCGCGCCCGCTTCCTTCAACGCCAGGGAAACGGTTTCCGCCGTTTCAGGCGTGACCAGCGCGATCATGTTGCCGCCGCGTCCGCCGCCGCTGAGCTTTGCACCGAGAGCTCCTGCCCTGCGTGCCGCTTCGACCAGGCGATCCAATTCCGCAGAGGACACCGTCATCTCCTGCAAAAGCATGTGATTTTCATCCATGAGTGCACCAAGCATTTTTAGCCAGCCATCTTCGATCACCCGGCGTGCCGCAAACGAGATTTCCTCCACCTGATCGAAGACATTATCCCAATACTTTGGATCCGATTCCAATAACTTCCGTACAACGGCAACCGATTCCCGGGTCGGCGCGGAGATGCCGGTATCCCCGATCACAAGAGTGAACGGTTGCCCTACAGTGAATGTTGTGGCGTCCCCTTCCCCGGCAGGGCTTTTTACAAAATAGACCGGCCTGGCATACGTGACCACGGTGTTGTCGATCCCGGAGGGAGTGCCGTGATGAAGTTTTTCGATCTCATACGTGAACGCGTTCAGCTCTTCATCTGTCATCGCATGGTTAAGATGAGCGGCGAGGGCGCGTGTCAAGGCAACCGTCACCGCGGCGCCGGAGCCCAGCCCGGCAGCCACAGGAATCGTGGAGGATATTTTGACCTCCAGGTTTGGAAACGGGGAAACGCCTGAGAGGAAGAAAAGGTTGTTGATAACGGAAGCAATCGGATGGTCGGAGGGGAGCGTCGTCAATTCCGCCTGCAGACCTACGGCGGGAGCATCGATCCAGACCCCGCGGCGCGCCGAATCCGAGACTTCCACATCCGCATGGACCTGCATCACAGGCACGGCCAGGGCAGGCCGCCCATATACGACGGCATGTTCACCGAACAAAATGATCTTACCGGGCGCAGAGGAAATAGTCATAGTTGAACGGGATCGTATTCCGCTTTACGATAGATAAAGGATCGCGATCACCGTCAGCCCCCACAACAAAACGGTGACCTGCAATGGCCGGTCTTTCAGCGCCACCTCATCAGGCGCGCCTGCCGTGTGACCGACCTGGATCAATTGCAGGTAACGAAAGATGCCATAAACGATGAAGGGAATCGTGAGCATCATGGTATGGTTCCCCGGAAGGTTGGGCGCAGAGAAGGTGTAGAGGGAATACGCCACAATCGTCATCCCCGAAACGATGGTAATGTATTGGTCGAGGAGCGGGAGGGTATATCCATCGAATACTTTGCGATGGGCGCTGGCGCCCTTGGCAAGCAGGTTCAATTCAGCGCGGCGTTTTCCCAAAACGATGTAGAGCGAGAACAAGACCGTGATCATGTACAACCAGGGCGAAAAACGTTCGACGGGAGAGATCAGGACCACGCCTGCGGCAACGCGTAAGACAAAGCCGGAGGAAAGGATCAAGACATCGAGAACGGGCACATGTTTCAACCAGCGCGAGTACAGTACATTATTGACAAGATATACGGCAAGGATCAGCGCAAACCATGGCTGAAGCAGGTACGCCAGGGGAAGCGTCACGACGATCAATAGCATAGTCGCGGTCAGCGCTACCCGTACCGGCAGCGTTCCGGAAGCGATCGGGCGAAACTTTTTCTCAGGATGATTGCGGTCGGCTTCGGCGTCGGCAATGTCATTGAAAAGATACACGGCGCTCGAGATCAAACAAAACAAGAAGAACCCCGCCAGTGTTTTCAAAAATTGCTCGGGTATGAACAGTTGCTTGTCAAAAATCAGAGCGAAAAAGATAAAGCCATTTTTGGGCCACTGACGTGGGCGCATGGTTTTGATGAGGGCTTTAAGCATGGGACAATTTTACCTTACGACAATTGAGATTCGGGAATCGGTCGTCGGGAATCGGGCTTCAGGAATTGCAAGTTGGAATTACAATTCCTCCATGCCTAAAATCCGTCTGGATATCCTGCTCGTCGAACGTGGATTGGCGGAATCGCGCGCCAAGGCACAAGCCCTGATCATGGCGGGACAAGTGCGTGTGGCAGGTCAGGTCGCGCTCAAGCCTGCCACCGCGGTCCAGGCCGATTCCGTTCTGACGATCGATGCCGGTCCGCGCTTCGTCTCGCGCGGCGGCGAAAAGCTGGAGGCGGCACTCGCTGCCTTTGGCGTGGACGTGACCGGCTGGGTCTGCGCGGACGTGGGCGCCTCGACCGGCGGCTTCACCGATTGTTTGCTGCAGCATAAAGCGGCAAAAGTCTACGCCATCGACGTGGGCAAAGGCATCCTGCATTGGAAGCTGCGCAACGACTCGCGCGTGGTGGTGATGGAAGAGACCAACGCCCGCTTTGTCACCTCATTGCCTGAGCCGGTAATGCTCGCCACGGTGGACGCTTCGTTCATTTCGTTGAAGATTTTATTGCCGGTAGTGAAACCATGGGTCTTTCCTCTTTCTACTTTCTTGAACGAAGAAAGAACGAAAGAGGAAAGAGGCGGCATCATCGCGCTGATCAAGCCTCAATTCGAAGCCGGCCGGAAAGACGTCTCACGCGGCGATGGGGTCATACGCGACCCCGAGATCCACAAGCAGGTGTTGCTGGACGTGCTGGGGTTTGCTCAAAAGGATGGTTTTCAGATCCGCGGGCTGATCAAGAGTCCGCTGCTGGGACCGAAGGGTAATGCTGAATTTTTAGTCTGGCTGGGGGAGAAGGAGATCGACGTGGATCTCAATATTCTGGTGGAAAAAGTTCTGAACGGAAACAAGTCCAGGGTCACATGACCTTGGACTCGTCATGAAACATCTCATGCGCAGCCACGTGTCTGCGCGCTTCGGCAAGGATATCGTCAATGCTCATGTTCCTGCGATCATCTTCGGCAGGATGATAGTGAACATGGACATGTCCGACGTTTTGAATCGATGCGTAGATCAGCGATTCGACCTGTGTGGCGATCCGGTCACCCTGCCAGACCGTCAACGAGCCGTCAATCCCGATGGTCAAATTGATGACGAGGTGAGGTCCGAAGCGGTGCGCCTGCACCTCCTCCAGTTGCTGCACCCCATCGACGTTCCTGATCAACATGGAGATCTGTTGGGCAAGTTCCCTGCTCGGGACCGCGTCCATTAATTCCACGGATGATTCACGTAAAATGTAAACTCCGGTGCGCAGGATCAGGAGAGCCACGAGTGCCCCTGCCAGTGGATCTCCCCAGGGGAATCCAACCTGGCTGAGGAAGATGCCCGCCGACGCCGCGGCAGCGGAAAAAATGTCGTTGCGATGGTCATAGGCCAGCGCATCCACAATGGGGTTGTGAGTCTCTTTGCCAAGTCTGCGGACGTAAAAAAACAAAACAACCTTGATGGCAACTGTGGCGAGCGCCACCCAAAGTGCAAACGAATGGGAACCAAGCGTGGTCAGCTCGCCATCCATGAGATCCCACATCTTGTCCACTGAGTCCCAAAAGACGGTGATGGCGGTCACAACCACGAATGCACCAACCACCAGGGAGGCGATGCTTTCCAGCTGACGGTGCCCATAGGGATGCTCGTCGTCCGCCGGTTTGTTCGCCAGCCGCATGAAGATGCTCGCAATGACATAGTACGCCACATCAGAAGTGGAGTTGATCCCTTCTGCGAGCAAGGCCGGGCTGTGCGCCAGAACACCAACGGTTGTCTTGACGATGGACAGGAGAATATTAAATCCAAGACCAAGGTTGATTGCCCACAGGCTTTTGCGGTCACGTTCGTGTGTCATAGGTTAAATTGTATTGTCTGATGTTCGCACAAGCAATTGACAAAAATCCTGATTTCAGAATGATAACGAGAATGTAGAGGGAAATAATTGCGCAGACTCACCACGGAGAACACAGAGCACACACACCTGCATTCGGGGGAGAAAACCTTTTTTAAAAACTCAGTGGACTCTGTGTTCTCTGTGGTTAAGTGATTTAGCTGTTCTCAAAGCGATTGACTTAAGGGGCGGTCTGGTAAAATTCGTGCATGCCCCCATCTTCTGAATCTGACTTCGATCTTCATCATCCACGACCGCTGCTGATCGTTATCTCAGGACCTTCTGGCGCGGGCAAGGATACCGTCATGCAGCGCATGAAGGAACGCGGACTGCCCTTCCATTTTGTTGTGACCGCCACTACGCGTCCCAGGCGCCTCAACGAAACCCATGGCAAGGATTACTGGTTCGTTTCCAAGGAAGAGTTTGCGCGCATGATCGATGAGGATGAATTGATCGAGCACGCCATTGTGTATGGCGACTACAAAGGCATTCCCAAGCAGCAGGTGCGCGAGGCGCTTGCCAGCGGTATGGATGTGGTAATGCGGCTCGATGTCCAGGGCGCGGAGACCGTGCGCAAGCTGGCATCCGAGGCGCTGTTGATCTTTATCACAACGGGCAGCGAAGAGGAACTGGTGCGTCGTCTCGAAACGCGTAAAAGCGAGACCCCCGACTCGCTTGCCATACGCATTGCCACAGCCCGCAAGGAACTCAAGCGTGTGGAAGCGTTCGATTATCTGATCGTAAACCGTGAATTCCATCTGGACGAAACTGTGGACACTATTCGTGCGATCATCGAAGCGGAGCATCACCGCGTGAAACCGCGAAAGGTAAATTTGTGAACGAGATCCCTCCCGCTTCTGATTCCCAGCCTGCCGCCGCGCCACAAAGCATACGCGTAGCACTGCCCCAATCCGCTCCATATGTGACATATTCCATCATTGGCATTACAGTCATTATTTATATACTCCAACTGGCAACCCGAGCCTCCACCGGAGTGGACATTCCAGCTGTGCTCTTCATCAAATCCAATGAATGGATCCGTGAGGGACAGATCTGGCGGCTGCTGACGCCTATGCTCCTACATGGATCGATTACCCATATTGGATTCAATATGTATGCCCTGCTGTCCTTTGGGGTGGGACTCGAACGTTACTTTGGGCATGGAAGATTTTTGCTTCTTTACCTGCTCGGTGCGTTCGCCGGGAACGTTGCCTCCTTTTTGTTCACGGATGCGAATTCCGTGGGAGCCTCCACGGCGATCTTCGGGCTGCTCGGCGCCGAGGCAGTTTTCCTGATCCAGAACCGCAAGGTGTTCCCTGGCCGGTTCCGGAGCGCCATCGGAAACATTATCTTTATCGCGGTGATCAATTTATTTATCATCGGGTCTTTGCCCGGCATCGACAACTGGGGGCATATCGGCGGGCTGCTCGGCGGGTTAATGTTTACCTCCTTCGCCGGTCCATCATGGGAAGTGGAAGGGGTCTACCCGGCTTATCAGCTTGTGGATAAACGTCCGTTTAACGCGGTCCTGGTCGGTGCGGCGACCGTGGTGTTGATCTTCGGCGCGCTGGCGATGTGGGGAATGGTGAGGTAGGTTTATAAGCCCGGAGACAGAGTTTTTAACCGCTAAGACCGCGAAGCGCACAAAGATTTCCTCTTTGTGCGCTTCGCGGTTGTTTTTTTCGTTGGATGAGTTACGGCTTGATCTCGAATATCGCGCCAGCGCTGGTTCCCTGCACTTCGGGGAAGAAGGATTCCCAGGCGTGCGCCGGCAGAACACGATACTCGCCAGCCTGCAGGGGGATGAGGGTATACGTCAGCACGTAGGTGCCGGCCGGGAGGGAATCGGCGGTGAAGAGGATGCCGTCATCGTGGATCTGTGGTTCGTGGAACAGCCACCAGCCCCAGCCTTCCGCAAACGGAGCACTGTCGTCGAATTGTACTTCCACCTCGGT
>Ga0105104_10001585_pt1 | contig 17026 bp, 16 predicted proteins | sample PPLLaktember2015_3_FD_87034 | JGI IMG/M metagenome (GOLD analysis project Ga0105104, IMG submission 87034) | Freshwater sediment microbial communities from Prairie Pothole Lake near Jamestown, North Dakota, USA - PPLs Lake P7 Core (6) Depth... | ecosystem: Environmental > Aquatic > Freshwater >... | reverse complement strand
GCCTTTATGGATGCGAGGCAGAAGCGCCATGAACTCATCACGGTTGAGCATTTGCTGCTCGCCATGATTGATAACCCGACTGCGGCCGAAGTGCTGCGGGCGTGTGGTGCAAAACTTGAAACATTACGTACCGAACTCAATCAATATATAGAAGAGCACACCCCAACCGTCGTCGGTCAAGACGATGTAGACACGCAGCCTACACTGGGTTTTCAACGCGTCATCCAGCGCGCCATGCTACACGTACAATCATCAGGCAAAAAAGAAGTTACTGGAGCCAACGTGCTCGTAGCCATCTTTGGCGAAAAAGATTCACATGCAGTATTTTTCTTGCATCAGCAAGGCATTACGCGTCTAGATGTCGTTAACTACATTTCTCATGGTGTTTCAAAAGTTGGAGAAACTGCAAAACCTGAAGGCGGAGAGCAGGAAACCGATATTGAAGCAGCTCCCGGAGGCGCGCTGGAGAGCTACACGCTCAATCTGAACGTACAGGTGGCCGCCGGCAAAATTGATCCGCTTATAGGCCGCGCTTCTGAATTGGAGCGTGTGGTGCAGACACTATGCCGCCGCCGTAAAAATAATCCGCTTTTAGTGGGTGAGGCTGGCGTCGGCAAAACAGCCATTGCCGAGGGATTAGCACGTCGCATTGTAGAAAAAGATATTCCGGATGTACTCGCTAATGCGGTTGTTTACTCACTCGACATGGGTGCACTGCTGGCTGGGACTAAATACCGTGGTGATTTTGAGCAGCGCTTAAAAGCTGTGATGAAACAACTGGAAGAAAAGCCTGAGTCGATTCTTTTCATTGATGAAATTCACACCCTCATAGGTGCTGGCTCTGCCAGCGGCGGCACTTTAGATGCCAGCAATTTGTTAAAACCTGCACTCTCCAATGGCTCACTCAAGTGCATCGGAGCAACCACATATCAGGAATACCGTGGTGTGTTTGAAAAAGATCACGCCTTATCACGCCGCTTTCAAAAAATTGATGTGGTTGAACCTAGCGTTGCCGAGACTGTGGAAATATTAAAAGGTCTCAAATCGCGCTTTGAAACGCACCATAGTGTGAAATATACCGCTGGTGCCCTTAGTACCGCGGCTGAATTATCGGCCAAATATATTAATGACCGCCATTTGCCTGACAAAGCGATTGATGTCATTGATGAGGCTGGGGCTGCGCAACGCATATTGCCAAAATCCAAACAGAAAAAAGTGATTGGCCATAAAGAGATTGAGGACATCATTGCAAAAATTGCACGCATTCCGCCAAAAAACATCTCTACAGATGACCGCAACACGCTCAAAACATTAGAACGCGACTTGAAAGCAGTGGTGTTCGGTCAAGACAAAGCGATTGAATCACTGGCTTCAGCAGTAAAAATGGCACGTAGTGGACTAGGTCAAAACAATAAACCCATCGGCAGCTTTTTATTCAGCGGCCCAACCGGCGTAGGCAAGACAGAAGTCGCCAAACAGTTGGCTTACATTATGGGTATTGAGCTGATCCGTTTCGACATGAGTGAGTATATGGAGCGCCATGCGGTGTCTCGTTTAATCGGCGCGCCTCCTGGCTATGTAGGCTTTGAGCAAGGCGGATTGATGACTGAAGCCATCACTAAGCATCCTTACTGCGTACTTTTGCTTGATGAAATCGAGAAAGCACACCCGGATATTTTCAATATCCTGCTGCAAGTGATGGATCACGGCACACTGACAGATAATAACGGCCGCAAGGCAGATTTTAGAAATGTCACCATTATCATGACCACCAATGCCGGTGCTGAAAATCTGTCTAAATCAAGCATGGGCTTTACCACCACGAAACAGGCTGGTGACGAACAAGCTGACATTAAACGTTTATTCTCACCCGAGTTCCGTAATCGCTTGGATGCCACGGTTTCATTCTCAGCACTGTCTCAAGACATCATCATTCGTGTGGTTGATAAATTTCTGATTCAGCTTGAAGATCAATTACATGAGAAAAAAGTTGAAGCTACTTTCAGTGATGCACTAAAAGCTTATCTGGGCAAGAAAGGCTTTGACCCGCTCATGGGCGCACGCCCAATGGCAAGGTTGATTCAAGACACCATACGTAAAGCATTGGCGGATGAATTGCTGTTTGGCAAATTGGCCAACGGCGGTAGTGTGTATGTTGATATTGATGATAAAGATGAAGTAAAACTTGTGTTTGAGGCAAGTAAACCTAGTAAAGAAGCTGATCTAGCAGCTACTTTAGAATAACGACATGTAAAATCATCACCTGCGTTATATCCTCCGTATTGATTTTTTTACTTAGAGATCAAACGGAGGAACTCGTTTTGCATAAATACAACTAATTGGGTTTAATCAGTCTGAATAAACCTGCCGCTTTTCCATTACGCCCTGAAACAGTTCCGATGCAACCATGTATTTTAGCCAAATCTTAAGTTTTAAATAATCTGTCGATTCAAACCAGATGTTATCCACCGCTGCAAATTGACGAATAAACGGAAAAATTGCGACATCAGCTAAGCTGATTGTATTTCCAACCAGAAAAGTGGTTTGATGCAGCCGCAGTTCCAGTTTAGCTAGAAACTCCTCACCTTGGCCTCTGTAGTAATCCGCTGAGTGCTCAGGAAAGCGGATTGCATATTTATATTGATCCAGGTTCTTCTTAAACGGCCCATCATTCTCAGCGATTAATTGCTGGGTCTGCAAACTGTCCGCTGTCAACCAGCCGTCAATATCTTTCTGTTGCAACGCCCAAATCATAATCTCCAGGCTTTCTTCAATCACCTGCCCGTCAGGCAGTACCAGCACAGGCACGGTGCCTTTGGGTGATACTCTAAGCATGTACGTGGGTTTATCTTTAAGTGAAATTTCACGAATATCAACGGCAATGCCCGCATAACTAAGCACCATGCGGGCACGCATAGCGTACGGACAGCGGCGATAGGAATAAAGAATTGTTGGTACCATCAAAAACCAAGCCGCGCAGGCCTAACCTAACGTTTTACAAATATCATGCACCAGCTTAGGACCCTTATAGATTAAACCGCTATAGACCTGTACCAAGCTCGCTCCGGCAGCAATTTTTTCTACCGCATCTGCGCCATTTAAAATACCGCCAACTCCAATGATGGGCACAGCACCCTGCAGCCGTTGTGATAACTGCTGAATCACCAAGGTGGATTTTTCACGAACGGGAGCGCCGGACAAACCGCCAGTTTCATTTGCATTATCCATACCCTGCACCATGTCTCTGGCAAGCGTCGTGTTGGTTGCAATCACGGCGTCTATTTTGTGCACCATTAACAAATCCGCAATTTCATTGACCTGCTCGTGCTCTAGATCCGGCGCAATTTTCAATGCAATTGGCACATAGCGGCCATAACTTTCTGCCAGCTTAAGCTGCTCCTGTTTAAGAGTTGCCAATAGATGAGATAAAGCCTCTTTTTCTTGCAGCGCACGCAAATTCTTGGTATTAGGTGAAGAAATATTCACCGTAATATAGCTGGCATATGCATACACTTTTCGCATGCAAATCAAATAGTCATCAACCGCTTTTTCATTTGGAGTATCAAAATTCTTGCCGATATTAATGCCCAACACACCTTTATATTTGGCGGCTTTCACGTTATTGATCAGCTGATCCACACCCAAGTTATTAAAACCAAAACGATTCACGATGCCTTGCGCCTCTTTTATCCTGAACAGACGCGGTTTCGGATTACCCGGCTGCGGACGTGGCGTCACCGTCCCAACCTCAAGAAAACCAAATCCTAATGCCGCCATGCCATCTATGACTGCGCCATTTTTATCCAGGCCTGCGGCAAGTCCAACCGGATTAGGGAAAGTAATCCCCATCACCTGTCGTGGCTGACAAACTGGAGGCGCAGGATACAGCTTGAGCAAACCCGACTTTTCAGCATATTTAAGGCTTGTTAAAGTAAGGTCGTGGGTCGATTCAGCATCAAACTGAAATATAAAAGGTTTTGCAAGTGAGTAAATATCCATAGCAGGATTTTACTTGAAAAACACCATATACAATGACGCATGAAAGCAATCACTAAAAAATTAAAGCATGTGCTTGATAAAATACAACAGGTTACGAGGTAGTCACCTCAACATTGCAATGGCATAATATCTACCTTACCAATCAGCATCAGTCCGCAACCACCATGGCAAAAAACCAAGCACTACAACTACTAGGCGGCCTTACACCCACACAATTCTTAGCTGACTATTGGCAGAAAAAACCTTTGCTGATCAAAAATGCAATTCCAGATTTCCAAGGCTTATTAAGCCCTGAAGAGTTGGCAGGGTTAGCATGCGAAGACGAGGTGCAATCGCGCATCGTTGAACAAATCAACAACAAGTGGCATGCGAGTCACGGCCCCTTTGATGATGCAGACTTTGCAAAGCTACCAGAGCAACCTGACCCCAAACACCGCTGGACGCTGCTGGTACAAAGCGTGAATCATTATTTACCTGAGGCCAGCCAGTTATTGCAGCAGTTCGATTTTATACCGCATGCCAGGCTAGATGACTTAATGGTGAGTTACGCGCCAGACGGTGGCGGCGTAGGCCCGCATTTTGACAGCTACGATGTGTTTTTGCTGCAAGGACAAGGCAAGCGACTCTGGCGAATTAGCGAGCAGACTGATCTCAGTTTAGTTGAAGGTGCACCGTTACGCATTTTAAAAAACTTCGACACAGTACAGGAATGGGTAGTAGAAGCTGGAGATATGCTCTACCTGCCGCCGCACCTTGCACACTGGGGAATTGCAGTATCAGATGGCAAAGTAGATTGCATGACCTACTCAATCGGCTTTCGTGCCCCCAAAAATCAGGAGTTAGCCACCGAGTTTCTAGGCTTTATGCAGGACAAAATGAATCAAGACCAGATCACTTTGGCAGGCATCTATCAGGACGCTGACTTAACCCTGCAAGATCACCCGGCAGAAATCAGCTATGCAATGATAGGCAAAGTTGCCGAAATTTTACAAAAAATTCAGTGGTCAAACTCAGATGTAGCTGAATTTTTAGGCACTTATCTTTCTGATCCTAAAGCGGATGTGGTGTTTGATACCAACAAAAAAATACCCATACGTACCTTTAATGAGAAACTTGCAAAACACGGTATTGCACTAGACCTAAAAAGCCAGATGCTGTTTACAGATGACAATTTTTATTTAAATGGTGAAGCAGCGACATTTACTGGTAAATCTGCAACCATACTCAAAAAATTGGCGGACAGCCGACAGCTCGTGGTCGGCGATTTGAATCAGATTAAAACGATTAACGAAGAACTGCTACAACATCTTTATGATTGGTACATTGCTGGTTACCTTTACTTTGATCACGACTAGTATTTGCAGTACTCGATAACAATGGACATTAACGCTAGCCTTGCACCCAACCAGATCATCGTAGGTGAACATCTTTATAGCGATGCAATCGACCTCATTCTCGCCAGCGCTCGACAGGAGTTATTAATTTTTGACCAGGACCTAAGTCACGGTAATTTTGCCAGCTTTAAAAAATATACCTTACTTCAAGATTTTTTAAGTACAAACATCACCAGCCATTTATCAATTATTCTGCAGGACACTGCTTTTTTCCAGGACAAATGTCCACGCCTGTTTGATTTATTAGTAATCTACGGTCATAAAATGAGTGTACACATCACTAACTCTTCCGTGAAACATGCAAAAGATTGTTTTATACTGGCCGATGGGCAGCATTATGTTAAACGCATTCATATTGATCAGGCACGCTTCAAGTATGCCCTTAATGATAAAGTTAGCGTTGAAGCACTTAACAATCGCTTCAACGAACTTAAGGAGGCTATTCAGGATGTGGTCACCATCAAGCCACTCGGACTATGATAGATAAACTTAAAGCATTATCAATGTCCGCACAAAAATATGCATTTATTATCTTTTACTTGTGCTTTTCCTTGTCCGCATTTTCTGCATTAGAATTTAAAATCATCACCTTGCAGCATCGTTTCGCTGAAGATATTTTGCCGATTATTAAACCGCTCGTAGATAGTGAAGGCACGGTGACAGCCATGCAGAATAATATAATTATTCGCACCAGCCCCGAAAATATGGCTGAAATCGAGCAAATTATCGCCCGTCTGGATACTGCACGTCAGAATCTAAAAATCACTGTTAGCCGCCAGAATAATCTGGCGTCAGGCAAAGAAAGAGCCGAGGTGAGTGGCCGCAAGCGCATAGGTAATGTAGTAGTTGGTACCAATAACCGCCCCCATAACACAAAAGATGGCGTAAATATTAATATTGAAAACAAACAAAGCAATATAAACAACAGTAGCAATCAGTTTATTAACGTACTAGATGGCGAACGCGCTTTTATACTTGTAGGGCAAGCCATACCGTATACCCAGGAATGGGTGACGCTAACACAGCGTTACATAAGCGTTCAGCGCACAACGGAGTTTATTTCAATAAACACTGGGTTTGCTGTACGCCCGCGTAGCGCCGGCAATCAGATTGAACTGGAAATCACGCCTAGATTTGCACAGTTGAATCAAAACGGATTTCTTGACTTTGAGACACTTACAACCGTAGTACGTGTGAATAGAGGTGATTGGGTAGATCTGGGCGGCATTATGCAGCAAAAAGATGATGTAAGCCGCGCAATTCTAAGCTGGCAAGCCAGCAACCAATCATTAAATAGCCAACTTTTAATTCATGTTGAATAAATAATGTTAAGAATTTGTAAAAATAGGAACTTTTTTTAACAAATACGCATAAATCCTCGAAAAATACTAGTTTTTTTCATAATAACTGATAAAATTTGCACCACTCGATATAGCTATTTAAGTAAAAGTTTTAGGCAGTTATCGAAAACAGTTTTTTAACTAGTTAAACCTTTAAGGAAATTAAAAATGACACGTTCAATTCTACTTGCTGCATTGTTAGCTCTTGCTGTTACTGCTTGTGGCGAAAAAGCTGCTGAAGCTCCTGCTGTTGAAGCTCCTGCTGTTGAAGCTCCTGCTGTTGAAGCACCTGCTGAAGCTGCACCAGCTGCTGAAGCTGCTCCTGCTGAAGCTGCACCAGCTGCTGAAGCTGCACCAGCTGCTGAAGCTGCTCCTGCTGAAGCTGCTAAGTAATTTTTAGTTAGCAACAAATGCAAAATTGCCGACCTTGAGTCGGCTTTTTTGTTTTTGGCGCAGCAATATGAATCCAATTATTTAACACACAGTATTATTCAACGACATTCGACAGTTAACTAGATCCAACAGTTAACCAACAAAATTAATTAAACAATCACTCTCCAGTCAAAACCCTGCAACTGGTCTGCAATCCCAACCCATTCCAACTCACACCCCAACGCACCTGCTAGCGCTGTTTTTGCCAGCAATGGCATATTATTTTTAACACTTAAATGCGCCGCTATAATATGCTGCAATTTACGATTATCCAACTTCGACAATAAATCAGCAGAATCTGAATTCTCCAAATGACCCAAATCACCCCCTACGCGCTTCTTTAAAGGCCAGCTATAAGGGCCGTTCTGGAGCATACTGGCGTCATGGTTACATTCCAGCACCAAGGCATGGCAACCACTTAATTTTTCTTCAATATGCGGCGTTGTGCGACCAACATCAGTAAGAACACCTAAAGAATTATTGCCATCAGAAAAAACATATTGAACTGGCTCGCGCGCATCATGCGGGACTGGGTAGGGCTGAATCTCAACATCTTCAATAGCAAAAGCTGCATGGCTATCTATTACATGCAGTTGCAACGCATGCTGATTCGGAAAATAACGTGTGACCATCTTAAGTGTGCCGTAGGTAAGCCACACTGGAATGTTATATTTAGCCGCAAATTTAAACGCCCCACCCGCATGGTCATCATGCTCATGGGTAATAACAATACCAGTGATATCGCTTGGGCTTAGATTTAGCCGTGCCAGTCTTGCTGATGTTTCTTTAACACTAAAACCGCAATCCAGCATCAATCGAGTCTGATTGACCTCCACCACCAGCGCATTGCCAGCGCTACCACTACCTAGCGAGGCAAAGCGCATATGCAAACTTCCTTGAATACTAAATTAGGCTTTTAAAATATACCAATAACTATCTTAACTGCTCATACATCAACGCAATAATCCGATTGGCAGTGGTAGTACGCACACGCGCACCGCTTACATCGACAACTGTCACCTCTGCATTGCCGGTATCACCATCAGCAACTTTAATGCGGTATTGTTTTTCCGGGTTGGTTTTCTGTTTGTCGTCTGTACCCCAGAACTTCAGGCTCTCAATCACGCCTTTTTCTTCCTTTTTGGCCGGAGTTTCTGCTTCTTTTTTATCATCATCACCCCAGAATTTCAGGCTTTCTACCAAGCCTTTCTTTTTCTTTGGCGCATCATCAATATCAACATCAGCATAACGTACAAAGAATAGGCCATTAGAACGATCCTTATCTTCAATCACAAAACCTATTCTATCCAATGCCAGTCCGACACGGCGCCAGGCACGATCAAAGGGGTCATTCAATAACAATCTTGCGCTACCATCTGACTCCTTAATCACTTCCGCACGTTTAACGGTCACAGCTTGTGCAAGTATAGACTTGGATTTTTGCTCTTCTACGCCCAGTTTCACCATTAAACGGCGTAATAACTCTGCGTCCAACTCCGCATCATTAGCATCTGCCGGAGTGGTTTTTTGTGAGTCCAGTGTATACCCTGTATCAATTACACCCAATTGGGTTACAACACGATTTTTACCATCATCCGGCGCACCGGCAACTGATCGGTGTGTCATATAAATTTCGGTAGTACCTGACTCAGCGCCGCGGTCTAGGCGTGTGCGGAATTTTTTTCTATCGGCAAAACCGGATAACTTATCCAGCCATTTATCAAATTTATCCAGCGCATTGCCCGATTGATCTTTTTTAATAGCATCGGATTCGATCCATTCCGTTTCCATAACGCCAATTTGCGCATTTTCTACACGCACGGCAAAACCCATATCAATCCAAAACTCACGGATTACCGGCCATATTTTTTCAGCTGAGGCATTCACCACCAGCCAGCTCTGTGCACCGGATTTTTCCAGACGAATACCATCCGGAGTCTGCAATACTTTCTCAACACCAGCTTCCTGGCCTTCTTGTGCCTGACTGTAAGATGAATAACTTGTACTGCCAGGAATCGAATAAGTGTCACTCACCGGACTGGCGGTTAAATCAGGAGGCACTTCCAGTGGACGGGAACGACCAGCACCTTTGTAATCCGAAGAATTATCAATAAAAGGAATAGAATCGCACGCTGTTAAACTGGCCAGCAACAATAAAGGTAATAATAATGACGCCCTGGTTTTAACACTTTTATTATCAATGCTAGCTGACATGATATTGATTTGTTTCATTCAAACCTCTTTTTAAAACTTGATAGTGCGTTATAGAATTTGGGCTGTCTTACAGGCACTTCGCAACACATCGTGATATTGTGCTGACAAGTTGACTAAAGGCAGACGGATACCGGATTTAATCAGGCCCATCTGTACTAACACCCATTTCACTGGAATTGGGTTGGCTTCCACGAACAACTTCTGATGCAATGCAAATAATTTAGCGTTGATTTCACGCGCAGCACTGACCTGACCTGCCATGGCAGCGACGCACATCTCGTGCATCAATTTTGGCGCTGCATTGGCCGTCACGGAGATAACCCCACGAGCGCCCAGCAACATGAGCGGCATAGCGGTAGCATCATCGCCGCTGTAAACTGCAAAATCTTTAGGCGCACGCAGCAGCAAATCGGTACCACGCTCAATGCCGCCTGTAGCATCTTTAATACCAACGATATTTGGATGTACTGCCAAGCGCAGGGTAGTGTCGTTCGCAATATCGCACCCGGTACGGCCAGGTACGTTGTAAAGAATCTGCGGAATATCTACTGCATCTGCCACAGCTTTAAAATGCTGGTAAAGGCCTTCTTGAGTAGGCTTATTGTAATATGGAGCAACCAACAAACAGGCATCCACGCCCAGATCTTTGGCTTTTTTCGTTAGCGCAATTGCTTCTTTTGTTGAGTTTGCACCTGTACCGGCAATGACTGGTATGCGGCCATTTACCTGGCTTACCGCAGTTTTAATCAGCAAACAATGCTCTTCAAAATCCACCGTAGGAGACTCGCCGGTAGTACCGACAATAACAATACCATCCGTACCCTGATCCACGTGAAAATCAATCAGCGCATTCAATGACGGAATATCCAAACGCCCATCTTCAAACATGGGCGTAACAATAGCGACTAAACTGCCCTGCAACATAGCAAACCTAAACAATTTTGATAATTCTGTATTTTAACTTAAAAGCCAAGTAAATAAACATTCTCTATTCGTAAACTTAATAGCAAGTAGTAGATTCTAAGTTTACCTAAATATCTTAATGTTTTTGATACGTATTTACACACGCGGTATAATAACAAACGCGGTATAATTGAATTGCGTTTACGCACTTTTGGCAAAAAAATTAATATGACCTTTGATTTCCATCACTACATCATGATTTTAGTCGGCACGGTGCTAGTAAATAACATCGTGCTAGTAAAAATCCTGGGGTTATGTCCATTTATGGGGGTTTCTAAAAAACTGGAAGCTTCTATTGGCATGGCTGGTGCCACCGCCTTTGTGTTGAGCATAGGATCAATGACCAGCTGGGGTATCAATCATTATCTACTTGAACCAAACGGTCTGGAGTATCTGCGCACACTCTCATTCATTGTGATTATTGCTGGCGTTGTACAGTTTACCGAGATGGTGATGGAAAAAAACTTTCCGCCACTATATCAAGCACTTGGCATTTTCCTACCGCTCATTACAACCAACTGTGCAGTACTGGGCATCCCACTATTGAATGCACAATCCAGTCACAGCTTTTTGGAATCCCTATTTTTTGGCATGGGTGGTGCAATTGGCTTCTCAATGGTATTGATATTATTTGCATCAATGCGAGAAAGACTAGAAGCTGCCGACACTCCTACTCCTCTTAAAGGTTCTGCAATAGCCATGGTTACCGCCTCACTCATGAGTTTAGCTTTTATGGGTTTTGCCGGACTTGATAAATATTAGTTTAAGTACCCAACTTCAGTAACATGTTAACTGCTCTATATATTATGATTGGCCTAGCCTTAGTGCTGGGTGTTGCCTTGGGTATTTCTGCACTGGCATTCAAAGTAGAGGGTGACCCACTAGTGGCGCGTATTGATGCAATCCTGCCTCAGACACAGTGCGGGCAATGCGGCTACCCTGGCTGCAAACCCTATGCAATGGCCATTGCCAAAGGCGAAGCAGACATTAACCAATGTCCTCCTGGCGGCGACGCTGGCGCGCATGCCCTAGCTGATTTAATGGGGGTAGAATATAAGCCACTCAATGCTGAACATGGCACGCCCAAACCAAAATCAGTCGCATTTATTGATGAAAATGTTTGCATCGGCTGCACACTATGTCTTCAAGCTTGCCCCGTTGATGCCATTTTAGGCGCTGCCAAACACATGCATACCATCATTGCGTCTGAGTGCACAGGATGCGAGTTGTGTGTAGCCCCGTGCCCTGTGGATTGCATTACCATGCAACCCATTGCAGAAACACTTGATAACTGGAAGTGGAGATATCCTGTCATCCCAATTAAGGCATTGCCTGCAACTGGGAGCAATGCACCTTTATGAGTTCAATCATTCAATTTGTGACCAGGCTAATCCAAGGCCAGTCTCCCTCGACAGAAGTACATAAATTTAATGGCGGGGTACATCCAACTGGACATAAGGAAGAGTCAACAACGCATCAGATTGCAAAACTTGCAATTCCAGAAAAACTTACTTTACCGCTACGCCAGCATGTTGGCCACATTCCAAAAATTAAAGTGCAAGTGGGTGACCATGTGCTAAAAGGGCAAATGCTGGCAGAAGCAGAAGGCACCGTATCAGCGGCCATACACGCCCCTACTTCCGGTACCGTGGCAGCAATTAGCGACGCCCTAATACCGCATCCATCAGGCCTGCCGGACATGTGCGTTACATTGGTGCCAGATGGCAAAGATATCTGGACCACTTTGCATCCAACAGATTGGCGCAACTCTACTAAAGCAGATCTAGTGGCTAATTTACGTTCGTCCGGTATTGTTGGTTTGGGCGGAGCTACCTTCCCCACCCACATCAAACTACGTGCCGATGGCAAATCACATATACATACTTTAGTAATTAATGCAGCAGAATGTGAGCCCTACATTACTTGCGATGACATGCTCATGCGCGAACACGCAGATGAAATCATCAAGGGCATTGAAATCGTACAACATTTATTAGGTGCCGAAACCTGCATCATTGGCATTGAAGATAACAAACCTGAAGCTGTCAGTGCCATGACAGCAGCTAGCGCAGCACTTGCCAATACATCAGTTAAAGTAGTTCCCACACTTTACCCAAGCGGAGATGCACGTCGCCTGATTCATCTGCTGTTAGGCATTGAAATTCCGCATGATAAACGTTCAACTGATGTTGGTGTACAAGTGTTTAATGTTGCCACGGTATTGGCCATTTACCGTTATGTTGTATTTGGAGAGCCTTCATTAAGCCGTATTGTCACGGTTACCGGCAATGTTGCATCACCGCAAAATTTTGAAGTGCTATTCGGAACTCAGCTTACATCGCTGATTGCAGCGGCTGGCGGCACGGGCAAGGATACAACCCATTTCATTATGGGCGGCCCTATGATGGGTTTTGATTTACCTAGCAGTGAAGTACCAATTACCAAAGCTGCAAACTGCATTATCGCAGCGACACCGACACTATTTGCACCGCCGCCTCCGGCAATGCCATGTATACGCTGTACGCGCTGCGCAGAAGCATGCCCGGTAAACTTACAGCCACAGGAACTCTACTGGTTTTCAAAATCGGATAATTTTGAAAAAGCACAAGATTACAATTTATTTGATTGCATTGAATGCGGCTGCTGCACCTACGTTTGCCCTAGCAACATCCCGCTTGTGCAATACTATCGTTATGCCAAGAGTGAAATCATTGCAGCAAACAGGACTAAAGAAGCTGCTGATTTAGCGCGTGAACGTAATGAATTCAGGCTAGCACGTATTGAACGCGAAAAAATGGACCGCGCGCAAAAACATGCCGAACGCGCTGCCAATATAAAAACAGAAACTTCTAAAATAGAAGAGAATGTTGCCGCTCTCAAAACTGAAACCGAGAAAGCTGTTAGCAGTGCCGGCACAGATGAAGAGGCTCAAAAACTAGCTAAACAGGCCGCGATAGCCGCGGCAATAGAGCGTGCAAAAGCTCAGAAATTAGCCACAAGACCAGCTGAGGTAAAATCAGCCGATAGCCAGGAAAATCCAGCAGCAGCTTCAGATGTTAAAACAACAGCAGTTACGGATGAGCAGGCAAAACAAGACAAACAGGCTCTGATTGCAGCTGCAATAGAACGTGCGAAAGCACAGAAGCTTGCTGCGGCCTCGGCCGGTCAAGTACCCAAAAACACTGAAAATATAAGCAGCTCCGCGCAAGCAGAAATCAGCGAGATTGATACGTTACGTGAAAAAGCAAAACAAACGATATCCAGCAAAGAGTCAAATTAGTTACTTGAATAAATTGTCTGTTTAATAGCCCAACCATATCACCTACTAGGATTAAACTTGAACCGTTCACCCTACATTACCGACGCACCCACTGTCAGCATCATCATGCTCAAAGTGTTGCTCGCACTTGTGCCTGGCATTTTTGCTTATGCATGGGTTTATGGCGGCGGTATTTTAGTGACCATATCACTAGCAACCATTACGGCTTTGGTGTCTGAAGCTGTTTTACTTAAAATTCGTCAGCGTCCCATTCGCCCGTATCTCTCAGACTTAAGCGCAGTGGTCACGGCATGGCTGTTGGCGTTGGCGTTACCGCCGCTCGCCCCTTGGTGGTTAGTGGTAGTAGGGACATTCTTCGCCATAGTCATCGCCAAGCAATTGTATGGTGGCTTAGGTTATAACCCATTTAACCCTGCGATGGTTGGTTATGCTGTACTGCTTATTTCATTCCCTATCATCATGACAAAATGGCCCGCACCATTGATATTGGCGCAGACAAAACTTGGATTTATGGATCAACTACAGTTCATTTTTGGTAACGTTATGCCTGCGGGAGTAAAGGTGGATGCCGTCACCTCTGCCACGCCACTGGATTACTTGAAAACACAGCTCATGCTTAAACATGAAGTTTCCGGCATTACACAGGCCCCTATTTTTGGGATGTATGGCGCAAAAGGCGGTGAATTCGTCACGGCTGCTTATTTACTTGGCGGATTGTATTTAATTCAACAGCGCATTATCAGCTGGCACTTACCTACTGCGTTTATATCAGCACTTGCTGTGATTTCACTAGTTTTTTATACATTCGATCCCGCTCATTTTGCCAACCCGCTGTTTCATTTAATGAGCGGTGCTTCAATGTTATGCGCGTTTTTTATCATTACTGACCCAGTAAGCGGCCCAACTACGCCTCGCGGCAAGTTATATTTTGCAGCCGGTATTGGAATAATTACCTATTTGATTCGCGTTTATGGCGGCTATCCAGACGGAGTTGCCTTTGCAGTATTAATCATGAATATGTGCGTACCGCTTATTGACGCCTATACTCAGCCCCGAGTGTTTGGTCACCAAGAATAAAAAGTATGCCCGAAACCATCATTAAACATGCCCTAAAAACTGCAATCACCATGATTGCATTTGCCTTGGTAGGTACAGCGTTACTTGCTTATGTATTTGATATCACGCGTGAACCAATTGAAAACAGTGAGGCTGAAGCTCGCATAGCTTTATTCAAGCAGATTCTTCCTGATGAAGACTACTATAACGATTCCGACGATGAAGCTCACGATAGCCATTTATTAAAAAATATCATCGAAATACCGCCCAATGACCTGCTCGGCAACAAAACTCCCAGCAAGGCATATATCGCCAAACGTCATCACAAATTTACCGCTGTAATACTGGAAGCCATTGCCCATGACGGCTACAGCGGCGACATCAAACTGCTCATTGCGATTCGTGCAGATGGCACCGTGAGCGGTGTTCGCGTACTAACGCACAAAGAAACCCCAGGGCTCGGTGACTACATCGACATAGCGCATGGGAACTGGATAAAACTATTTAATGATGAATCTGTCGAAAAAACACCAACCGAGCAGTGGCACGTAAAAAAAGATGGCGGTAAATTTGATTACATGGCTGGAGCAACCATCACGCCACGTGCTGTAATTAAAGCAGTTTTAAAAGCATTGCAGTTTTTTGAACAAAATCAGCATATGCTGGAAGAAGAAGCAGAAGACAACTCCAAGCATAAAGATAAATCCGAACATAAGAATGAGGATAAGTGATGGGTATTTATAAAGAAATTGCCATCAATGGTCTATGGAAACAAAACTCAGGCTTAGTGCAGTTGCTAGGCTTGTGCCCAACACTGGCTGTTACTACTACAGCAGTGAATGGGTTAAGCCTGGGCCTCGCCACTGCAATAGTGATGGCAGCAGCCAACGGATCAGTTTCACCGGTACGCAAATTAATTCCCAGTGAAATCCGCGTTCCAGTGTTTATTTTAGTGATTGCCGCACTGGTTACTGTTATTGATATGTCCATCAACGCTTTCGCCCAGCCACTACATAAAGTATTGGGTATTTTCATTCCGTTGATTGTGGTGAATTGCATCGTACTTGCCCGTGTAGAATCTTTTGCTGCCAAGAATTCACCCGTCCCTTCAATTTTTGATGGCTTTATGATGGGAATAGGCTTGACCTTAGTGTTAGGTTTGCTGGGCGCCATGCGAGAATTGATTGGTAAAGGCACATTATTTTCTGGTCTGGATTTAGTATTTGGCCCCGCAGCCAAACAGTTTGTATTCACGGTGATCCCCGATTACCATGGCTTTTTGCTGGCGGTGTTGCCACCAGGGGCATTTTTGGGTTTGGGTGCGCTGATTGCGTTACGCAACTGGGCTGAAATCAGGAATGCAAAAAAAACTGATGCTCCTGAAAGCAATCTCGAACCTGCACTAAATCTTTAATAGTCTCATGAACGCGCAGCAACGCATTGAGATTTTCAGGCGCTTAAGTGTTGCTATTCCTCACCCGACAACTGAACTCAAACATAACAGCACTTTTGAGTTATTGATTGCAGTGATATTGTCGGCGCAGGCTACTGACAAAGGCGTAAATCTTGCCACTGATAAACTATATGCCGTTGCCAACACACCAGAAACTATTCTGGCACTTGGCTTACACGGGCTAGAAGCCTACATTAGAACAATCGGCTTGTACCACTCTAAAGCCAAAAATGTACTGGCCACCTGCCAGAAATTAATCACAGATCATCAGTCACAGGTACCGAGCACCCGCGCGGCCTTAGAGGCGTTGCCAGGGGTTGGCCGCAAAACAGCCAATGTCATTTTAAACACCGCATTTGGTGAACCTACCATAGCAGTTGATACGCATTTATTCAGATTAGGTAATCGCATAAAACTGGCTACAGGTAAAAATGTTCTGGAAGTTGAAAAAAAATATCTGAAGACCATTCCGGCCGAGTATATGAAAGACGCACATCACCTGCTAATCTTGCATGGTCGTTATACTTGTACTGCACGCAAACCTAAATGCGCGCAATGCTGTATAGAAGACCTCTGTGAATATCAGGCAAAAGAATTCAACCCAACAATGGATAAGCCTTAACCGGATTGATTATGAAGGTCGCAACCAGCATAGTAATAGGCAATGAAGTCTCGGCAGATTTAGCGAGTGAAGCTGTTAAAAACGCAATGCATAAGGCAGATATTAGCATTGCAAACAGCGTGCTGCTTTTACTCACCTCTGAATTTGCCAGTAATCCGCAAGCTGCAATAAGAGCAGCAGCAAAAGCTGCCAATTGCACCCAAGTCATGGGATGCTCTACAACAGGTATTTTTACCGAAGAAGATTGGGTAATCGATGCGCCCGCTGCTGCCG
>Ga0105104_10001584_pt1 | contig 17036 bp, 13 predicted proteins | sample PPLLaktember2015_3_FD_87034 | JGI IMG/M metagenome (GOLD analysis project Ga0105104, IMG submission 87034) | Freshwater sediment microbial communities from Prairie Pothole Lake near Jamestown, North Dakota, USA - PPLs Lake P7 Core (6) Depth... | ecosystem: Environmental > Aquatic > Freshwater >... | reverse complement strand
GGCGGAGCGGCGGAGCATCAACCGCCAGCAGAACCGCGAGAGCCGCCGCATCTACGCGGCGAAGCACAACGGGCGGCACGAATAGTCGCAGTACGGCGCGCGCCGGTCACGTTCCGGCCGGCGCTCGTCACAGGAGGACGAGGACATCGCGAAGGTCGGCGCGGTGGTCCTCTCCGACCGGTGAGCTACTCGAGCCCGACGTCCTTCCGCGGGTTCCCCACCATCGACCTGGGCACCACCACCTTGTCGAACTGCTCGGCGGTGACGTGACCCGAGGCCAGCGCGGCCTCCCGAAGGGTCATCCCCTTCTGATGTGCCTCGTGGGCGATGTGCGCCGCCTTGTCGTAGCCGATGACCGGGCTCAGCGCGGTCACCAGCATCAAGGACTCACCCACGTACCTGTCGATGCGCGCCCGGTCGAGGGTGATCTGCTCCAGGCTGTGCTCCCGCCACCGGTCGCACACGTCGGCCAGAATGGTGGAGGAGTGAAGCACGTTCTTGAGGATGATCGGTCGCATCGCGTTGAGCTCGAAGTTGCCCTGCGAGCCGGCGAAGGCCACCGCGGTGTCGTTGCCGATCACCTGGATGCCCACCATCACCACCGCCTCCTCCTGGGTGGGGTTCACCTTGCCGGGCATGATCGACGAGCCGGGCTCGTTGGCCGGCAGGTTCAGCTCGTGGAGGCCCGCCCGTGGCCCGCAGCCGAGCCAGCGAACGTCGTTGGCGATCTTGATCAGCGGCACCGCCAGACCGCGGAGCGCGGCGCTCACGCTGACCATCGGGTCGAGTGAGCCGATGGCAGCGAACTTGTTCGGGGCGGTGACGAAGGGGTGGCCGGTCAGCCGGGCGATCTCCTTCGCGATGCGCTCGCCGAAGTCGGCCGGCGCGGTGATTCCGGTGCCCACCGCCGTGCCCCCGGCGGCGAGAGGATAGAGGCGCTGCATCGCCCGCTTCACCTCGGCCAGCGCCTCCTCCATCTGGACGGCGTAGCCGCTCCACTCCTGACCCACGGTGAGCGGGGTCGCGTCCTGGAGGTGGGTGCGGCCGATCTTGACGACGTCGACCCACTCGCGCGCCTTGGCCCAGAGCACCTTCACCAGCGCCTCGATGCTCGGGATGAGGTGCGTCGCCAGCTCCAGCACCACCGCCACGTGCATCGCCGCCGGGAAGGTGTCGTTCGACGACTGCGACATGTTCACGTGGTCGTTGGGGTGAACGGGCGACTGCGTCCCCAGGTTGCCGCCGGCGAGCTGGATCGCCCGGTTGGCGATCACCTCGTTCACGTTCATGTTCGACTGGGTGCCCGAGCCGGTCTGCCAGACGTAGAGCGGGAACTCGTGGGTGTGCTTCCCGGCGATGACCTCGTCCGCGGCGCGGTCGATGAGCTCGGCCTTGTCCTTCGGGAGCCGGCCCAGCTCGGCGTTCACCCGGGCGGCGGCCTTCTTCACGATGCCGTAGGCCCGGTACACCGCCTGCGGCATCCGATCTTCTCCGATCGAGAAATGGTGCAGCGACCGCTGGGTCTGGGCGCCCCAGAGGCGCTCGTGCGGGACTCGCACCGCGCCCATCGAGTCGGTCTCGATGCGGTACTTCCCCCCCTCGACGACCGTACCAGCCTTCTCTCCCGTCGTGCCGTGCGCCATCTGTCCCGGGCCTCCTGTCTCCCGCTATACCGCCCGGCCCCTCCTATCACCGGAGGACGGGCTCTAGAGGAGCGGACGGTATGATGGCGTCCAGAAGCGCGCGGCGATGGCCGCCCGGACGGCGTCCTCCGAGCTGGCCGGGGCCATCCCCGATTCCTGGGCCTCGCGGGCCACCGCCAGGGCGATCTCCTGGGTGAGGCCCAGCAGTTCGTCCAGCGGCGGGAGCAGCGGCTCGGAGGGATTCTTCCGGGCCGGGGAACGTGCTCCCAGGGCGCGGGCGGCGGTGAGCATCATGCCGTCCGTGACCCGTCGCGCCCCCACGCTCAGCACCCCGAGGCCCACCGCGGGAAAGACGTAGACGTTGTTGCACTGCGCGACGCGCCGGGTGACTCCGGCATAGGTCACGGCCTCGTAGGGGGTGCCGGTGGCGATGAGCGCCCGGCCGTCGGTCCAGCGGAGCAGGTCGTGCGGAGTGGCCTCGCAGCGCTCGCGCGGGTTGGAGAGCGGGAAGATGATCGGGCGCTCCACCCTGGCGGCCATCGTCCGGACCGCCTTCTCGTCGAACAACCCGCACTGGGCCGAGACCCCGAGCAGCACCGTGGCCACGGACGTCTCGAGCACCGCATCGAGGGGAATGCATCCGGACTCGTCCCGCCGAAAGGCCGCCACCGCCTCGAACGGCTGGGCATAGGCCCGCTGACCGGGGGTGAGATCGGGCAGCCGGTCGTGGATGAGACCCTGTCGATCCACGAGGAAGATCTGCCGCTGCGCCCCCTCGCCGCCGCCCTCGGAGCGCATCACCTGGACGAGGTAGGCGGCCAGCCCGACTCCGGCGCTGCCCGCCCCGGCGATCACGATGCGCTGATCGCGGAAGCGCCCTCCGGTGACGCCCAGCGCGCCGGTGAGCGCGGCCACGACCACCGACGCGGTGCCCTGGATGTCGTCGTTGAAGGTGCAGAGCTGATCGCGGTACCGCTCGAGCAGGGGTGCCGCGTGGGAACGGGCGAAGTCCTCCCATTGCAGCAGAACGCCCGGGAGCACCCGCTTCACCGCGGTCACGAACCGGTCGACGAAGTCGAAGTAGGCGTCTCCTCCCACGCGCTCGTGGCGCCATCCGATGTAGTCGGGCTCCGCCAGGTGCTCGGCGTTGTTCGTGCCCACGTCGAGGCAGATCGGAAGGGTGCGCGAGGGCTCGATGCCACCGAACAGCGTGTAGAGCTGGAGCTTGCCGATGGAGATGCCCATCCCGCCCGCCCCCTGATCGCCGATGCCGAGCACCCGCTCGCCGTCGGTGACGACGATCGCCTCCACCTCCCGCCGGGGCCGGTTCTCGAGCAGCAGCTCGAGCCGGTCGGCCATGGGGTAGGGCAGGAAGAGCCCGCGCGGCCGGCGGTAGATCTGCGAGAACTGCGCGCAGGCCTGGGCCACCACCGGCGTGTAGACCACCGGGACCATCTCGGTGAGATGCTGGCGGAGCACGGCGTAGCAAAGGGTCTCGTTGTTGTCCTGGAGCGCCCGGAGATAGATGTGCCGCTCGAGGTCGTCGGCCTTCCGTCGATAGGCCTCGTAGGCGCGGGCGCACTGCTGCTCGAGCGTCTCCACCACCGGTGGGAGCAGGCCGTCCAGGCGCAGCCGGAACCGCTCCTCGGAGGTGAAGGCGGTCCCGCGGTTGGCGATGGGGTCCTCGAGCAGCGCCGTGCCGGTGGGCAGGGAGTGGACGGTGTCGGCCAGGGCGCGCATCGGCGCCTGCACTCTACACCTGCCCGGGTCAGGGGCCGGCGCGCGCACAGGTCCGGGCGATCCGCTCGCGCTCCCGCACGAGCGCCTGGACGTCCCCCGGCGGGGGGTTGTCCGGCAGCACGTCGAGCGCGCGCTGCACCGCGTCGGCCGCCTCCTCGCAGAGGCCGATCGACTCGAGCACCAGCGCCCGTGCCACGAAGACTGCCGGGTTCCAGGGCTCGAGCGCCTCGGCGCGCGCAACGCTCCTGAGCGCACCGACGGCATTCCCCGCCCGAACCTCCTCGATGGCATGCGCGGTCAGCGCGTCGACGTCGTCCGGAGCGGCAGCGATCGCGGCGAGCGCGGCCTCCCGGCGACCCTCGACCGGACCGCCGTTGTCGCGCAGGACGCGGGCCAGGAAGACCCGCGCCTCGGCACTCGTGGGAAAGCGCTGCACGAGCGCCTCGGCGCGCGCGCGGCGGGCGTCCGGGTCGCGCTCCAGCTCGATGAGCCGGAGCTGGGGGAGGGGCTCGGCGGGCGCAGCGGCGGCGGCGGCCTCGAGCTCCGTCCGCACCCGCGGTGCAAAGCCCTCGCCTCCCGGCGTCCGCGCCGCCATCGCCCACAGCTCGGCAAGAACGAGGTGGACTTCCCAGCGAGCGAGGAGCCGCTCGCTGACGGGTCGGGTGGCAGACACGGGGAGCGGGGTGACGGCGCGCACCTCGGTGGGCCCGCTCACCGACTGCTGGGTACTCCAGAACATCTTCTCCTGGAGCCGGGCCAGGTCGAGCCCGCTCCGCAGATCCGCCCATGCGCGACGCCAGGAGGTTCCACCCGCGAGCGCCGCCTCGAGCGCCCGCATCCGCGTGGGCTCTTCCGTACGGAGCACGCCAACCCAGAGTCGCGCAGAGGCGTACAGCTCGGTCAGCTCGTCCTGGGCGGCGCTCTCCCATCGCCGGGACTCGGTCTCGTCGAGTGAGAGGGCCTTGCGCGCAACGGCGTTCCCGGTCGCGTCTATCTGCGTCTGTCCCCTCAGGTGCAACGGCTGCCAGTACAGCTGATCCGCCCGCAGGATCCCGAAGCGAACGTGCCGATCATCGACCGCGAAGATGGTCTCGAGATAGCCGGCCAGGCCCTCGTGAAACCAGCGCGGCGCTCCGGGCATTCGGTGCTGGATGAGCTCGTGGGCGACCTCGTGAGCAAGGATGTCCACCCCGGGCGAGCGGTCGCCGAGGAGCGCCTCGGTCTGCCCGGCCGTCACGAGGAGGGGGCCTCCCTGCGAGAGTGTGGCGACCCCCGGCGAGGGGGTGAAGGTGAGCAGCTCCGTGGGATCCCCGAGCACGATCGCGTCCGTCGTGCCCGGCGAGTCCCCACCGGTCGACCAGGCCACCTGGAGCCACCAGCGCAGCGTCTCCAGCTTCTCCAGCGTGGAACGCGCCGAGTCCTCGGGGAGATTGGTCCGGAGCGTGAAGTGCGTGGACCGGAGCTCACGCCAGCCGGTCAGGGGCGGTGCGCGCGGCGACTGGTGCGCGCAACCGAGAGCGAAGCAGATCGCAAGGAGGACCCCCCGCATGGTGAATTCCGAGCCTACTGGAAGCGCCGCGCCGCGCGATTGTCACTCTTGTCCGGCAGGGAGTGGAGTGAAACACCGGAGCGCCAATGACCCGCCCCGAACCCACCGCCGCCGGAGCCCGGCCCATCTCGAAGGAGCCCTCGCTCTACTTCAACCGAGAGCTCTCCTGGCTGGCCTTCAACCAGCGGGTGCTCGAGGAGGCCGCGGATCCGCACTGGCCGCTGCTGGAGCGCCTGAAGTTCCTGGCCATCACCTTCTCCAACCTGGACGAGTTCTTCATGATCCGGGTCTCGGGGCTGCACGAGCAGCTGGAGCAGGCCGAGGCCGAGCGAAGCCCTGACGGCCTCACCCCCCGCCAGCAGCTGGCGCGCATCCGTGACGTGGTCCGAAAGCTGCTGAAGGACGCGACGGACCTTCTCGAGCGGCAGCTGCTCCCGGGCCTCGCCGAGCACGGGATCCGGATCCGCGACTGGAAGTCCCTGGGCAAGGCGGCGCAGGAGAGAGCGAAGGCGTACTTCCGCGAGTCGGTGTTCCCGGTGCTCACCCCGCTGGCAGTGGACCCCGGTCACCCGTTCCCCTTCATCTCCAACCTCTCGCTCTCGCTGGCGGTGGAGGCGGCGGATCCCGAGAGCGGCGAGCGCCGCTTCGCGCGCGTGAAGGTCCCGGAGATCCTCCCCCGCTTCGTGCCCCTGGAGCGGTTCAGCGACCCATCGGACGACGTTCGGCCCGGCGAGTTCCTCCCCCTCGAGGCGCTGATCTCCGCCAACCTCGATCAGCTCTTCCCCGGGATGCAGATCCTCGGGGTGTTCCCGTTCCGGATCACCCGGGACATGGACATCGAGATCCTGGAGGAGGAGGCACACGACCTCCTGGTCACGATCGACCGGGAGATCCGGCGCCGGAAGTTCGGTGCGGTGGTCCGGCTCGAGGTGCACCCGGACACGCCCCAGCGCATCCGCGAGTTCCTCCTCTCCAAGCTGGAGATCGAGGAGGACGACCTCTACGAGGAGTCCGGGGTGCTCGGGGCCTCGGCGCTGATGGCGGTGGCGATGATGCCGCGCCCCGACCTGCACGACACGCCCTTCGTCCAGAACCTCAACCACGCGCTGGCCGAGGCACCGGAGCCCTTCGCCGTGGTGCGGCAGGGAGACATCCTCCTCCACCACCCGTACGACTCGTTCCAGCCGGTGCTCCACTTCCTCCGCCGCGCGGCCGAGGATCCGGCCGTCCTGGCGATCAAGATGACCCTGTACCGCACCGGGTCCAACTCGGAGATCGTCAAGTCGCTCATCGCCGCCGCCGAGAACGGGAAGCAGGTCGCGGTGGCCATCGAGCTCAAGGCGCGCTTCGACGAGCAGAACAACATCGTCTGGGCCCGCCAGCTGGAGCGCGCCGGCGTGCACGTCTTCTACGGCTCGGTGGGGCTGAAGACCCACGCCAAGGTCATCCTCGTGGTGCGCCAGGAGGAAGCGCAGATCCGCCGCTACGTGCACCTCTCCACGGGCAACTACAACGTCACCACCTCCAGGCTCTACACGGACCTGGGGATGTTCACCACGGACCAGGTGATGGGGGAGGACGTCTCCGAGGTGTTCAACGCGCTCTCCGGCTTCGCCAAGGTGGCCCACTACCGGAAGCTCGCGGTGGCTCCGGTCACGCTCGCCGAGACGGTGCTGAGGAAGATCACCGAGCAGACCGAGCGCGCCCGCGCCGGCGAGCCGGCCCGCATCTACGCGAAGATGAACTCGCTGGTGGACCTGCCGGTCATCGCCGCGTTGTACGCGGCGAGCCAGGCCGGGGTCCCGATTGATCTCTGCATCCGCGGCATCTGCTGCTTGCGGCCGGGGCTGGAGGGCCTCTCGGAGAACGTGCGGGTGTTCAGCATCGTGGGCCGGTTCCTCGAGCACACCCGGGTCTTCGCCTTCGGGGTGGGAGAGGACGAGGAGCTGTTCCTCGCCTCGGCGGACTGGATGCCCCGGAACCTCTATCGCCGGGTGGAGCTGATGTTCCCGGTGGAGGACCGGGCCCTGCGGGCGCGGATCCACCGTGAGGTCATCGAGCCGTCGCTCGCCGACAACTCCCGCGCCCACGACCTCCAGCCGGATGGCACCTACCTCCGGCGCAGGCCGTCTCCGGGGGAGACCGTGCGCGACGCGCAGCTCGCCGTGCTCGAGCCGCTCCTCCGCACCCCGCTCCGCGCCGTCTAGCCCTGAGGGGCGGAGCCGAGGAACTTGGTGGGCGGTCCTTCCGCGGCTCCATCCGGTCGGCGCCCGCCAGGCGCTCACCCTGGCCGAGCTTGCAGCGGATGTGAGCAGCGTCTGCTCGACGCCGCGCGCGCAGGGGGTCATCCGCTGGACGTCCGGCACGAGGTGCGCGACGTGGCGTCTCTCGCCACCATGGTGCGCGAGGGCCTGGGAATCTCGGTGCTCGGTGCCTGGGCGCTCCCTCGAGACCGCCGTGGGTCTCGCCCCGCGGCCGTTGACCCCCGAACGCTTCCGGGTGTTGGGGCTGGCCGTGCTCCCGGAGTGGGCCAGGCCGCCGCTGTCACAGGCGGTGCTCGGGGCGGCAGGCGCCAGCCGCTCTCCGGATTGTCCGCCGGTCGATGCGCTGCGGCGTGTCACCCGGATGACACGGAGCCACCGCGCTCTGTCCTCGACGGAAAGAGAGCCCGTCTTGCCAATCGCCTACCTCCCTGGCCGCGGGGGCCGTTAGAGTCCCCGACCCACACGCCGTCCGGAGGGGAGTCCCGATGAAGAACGCGATGCGAATTGTCTCGACGGTCCTGCTGATGGGCGCCGGGGTTGCCCTGGCCCAGAAGACGACGCCGCCGCCGACCATGGAACAGGCCAAGTCAATGGCGATGAAGGAGCGCTCGGACATGATGGCCAAGACCAAGGCCATGGACGCGCAGGTCTCCGAGGCGATGAAGACCGCCAAGACCATCGAGGGCGACAAGGGGAAGGCGCTCGACGCGCAGCTCGCCGAGCTGCAGAAGCAGGTGAAGGCGCTCAGCGCCCAGCTGGCCGCATCCCCGAAGTACTTCGACGAGCCGATCTCGAAGGACAGGCCCTAGTCAGGCCGAGCGGCGCCCGGCCCCCGGGCGCCATGCTCCGCGTCGGCAGCGCGCGGCGAGCGCCTCGACGACGGCCGCAACCTTCTCGGCCGAGGCGCGGTCGCGCGCGTGGAGGACGTGGAGCGGGCGCGGGAGGACCGGAGACGTCGGGAAGCACCCGTCGAAGCCGTCCCTCCTCGAGGTCGTCCGCCACCAGCCAGGCCGGGAGCAGCGTGATGCCGAGGCCCCGCAGCGCTGCCTCCCGGAGCGCCTCGTCCGAAGCTGTCCGCAGCGGCCCGTCCACCAGCACGGCGGCGCCGGTACCGGTCTGCTCCCGCCGGAGCATCCACCCTGCGCCGCGGGCCAGTGTGCCTCCGAGAAGACAGGCGTGCCTGGCGAGGTCACCGGGCTCGGCGAGCGGCGGGCGGTCGACCAGGTAGGTGGGCGCGGCGCAGAGGACCCGCGGTCCCTCGGACAGTCTCCGGGCCACTCGGAGCGGGCCGTCCTCGACGACCCCGCCGACCAGGGCGAGGTCCGCCTCGCCCGGCAGCCGTCCGCCGCTCTCGGTCCACGGACGGAGCTCGACCCGGAGCAGGGGCCTGGCACCGAGGAGGGTTGCCACCGCTGGGACCGCCACTGCGCGGAGCACTCCGGGGTCGCCCACCACGCAGAGCCGAGCCGCCGAGGCCTCACCCGCGTGGCTCACCAGATCGACCGTCTCCTGGAAGTCGGCGAGCAGCCGTCGTGCACGGTGGAACACGGCGGCTCCCGCCTCGGTCAGGGTGAGGGACCGGGTGGTGCGGCGGAGGAGCTGAACGCCCAGCTGTCGCTCCAGCGCCTGGAGCTGCTTGCTCACCGCAGGCACGGTGAGGCCCGAGCGCCGGGCCGCCGCGCTGAGCGAGCCTTCCTCCACGATGCGCACGAAGGTGGAGAGCCGTTCCAGTCGGTCCATCGCCCGGGGGCGGGCCGTCCCCTGGGTGGGAACTCCCGCATCCCAGGGAGTGACGGACCGGCGAGAGGTTACACCGTCAGCGGGTTCCAGCCGTCGGAGGGGTCAGGGCGCGGCCCGATGCCCGGGACCTCGCGCCAGCGCTGGCAGCGGGCGTCCAGCTCGAAGCACCGCCCTTGCTCGTTCCAGAACGTCTTCGTCCCCAGCGGGGGTACGCTGTCGCCCCAGGCCATGCGGCTCCACCTCGTCGACGGCACCTACGAGCTGTTCCGGGCCCACTTCTCCCGCCGGCCTGCACACCACGCGCCCGACGGCACGGCTCTCAAGGCGACGGTGGGGCTGGTCTCCTCGCTCCTCGCGCTGCTCTCCGACCCCGCGGAGCGACCCACGCACCTGGCAGTGGCGTTCGATAACCCCATCCGCTCGTTCCGGAACGATCTCTTCGAGGGCTACAAGACCGAGGAGGGCGTGCCCGAGGAGCTCCTCTCCCAGTTCGACGTGGCCGAGCTGGCGACGCGGGCGCTGGGAATCGCGGTCTGGTCCATGCGCGAGTTCGAGGCCGACGACGCGCTGGCCACCGGCGCCGCCCGGTTCGCGCCCGAGGTCGAGCAGGTGCGCATCCTCACCCCGGACAAGGACCTCGGTCAGTGCCTGCGCGGAGACCGGGTCGTCCAGGTGGACCGGATGCGCGGGAAGCTCATCGACGAGCCCGGGCTGCGCGCGCTCCGCGGTATCGGCCCGGAGAGCATTCCCGACTGGCTGGCCCTGGTGGGCGACACCGCGGACGGCATCCCGGGATTACTCGGCTTCGGGGAGAAGGGCGCGGCGGCGGTGCTGGCCGCCTTCCGAAGGCTGGAAGCGATTCCCGCGGATCCGCGGGCCTGGCCGGACTCGGTGCGTTCGCGGGACACCCTGGCGCGGACCCTGGCCGAGCACCGCGAGGAGGCGCTCCTCTACCGCACCCTGGCCACCCTGCGCACCGATGCGCCGGTGGATGCCTCGCTGTCGGCCCTCGAGCACCGCGGCATCCCCCGCGAGCCGTTCGAGCTCTTCGCCCGCCAGGTGGACGCCCCCGGGCTGCTCTCCCGCGTGACGCGGTGGGCGGCGTGAGCCTCGACGCCGGTCCTTCGCCGGACACCAGCGCCGAGGGCGAGCCGAAGACCCGCGTGCTGCCGGCGATCGACCCCGCGCTCGTGCCTCCGAAGCCGGGTCCGGGCAGGCGCCTCCTGCGTGCCCTGGTCGTCGTCCTCTCGGCGGCCCTCTTCGTCCGCGTGCTGTGGGTGGCGGATCTGCGCAACGTGGCTGGGCTGCTCGCCGACGTGGGGCCGCTCGTGCTGCTGGCGGTGGTGCCCTACGGAGTGGCGGTGACCGTCGACACGGCGGGCTGGGCGGCCATCCTCCGCGGCCTCGAGGCCCGGGTGGCGACCTGGCGCCTCCTGCGGCTCCGGCTCTCCACCGAGGCGGTGCAGCTGAGCTTCCCCGGCGGTCCGATCCTCGCCGAGGGCCTCAAGGTCTGGTTCCTGTCGCGGCGCTTCGGGGTCGCCGTCCCCGAGGGCTCGGCGAGCCTCGCGGTGAAGAAGGCCCTGCAGATCGGGACGCAGGGGGTCTACCTCCTCACCGCCGCGGTGGTCGCGGGCAGCGCGCTCCCCGAGGGCTCGGGGCTCCGGGCGGTGCTGTTCGGCCTCGGCATGCTCTCCTCGCTCGTATCGGCGGGAATGATCGCGGTGCTCCTCTCCGGGCGTGTCGCGGAGCGGCTGTGGCGCCTGCTTCGCCGCGTTCCGGTGGCCCGGGTGCAGAGCTGGATGATCGCCCGCGAGGTCGCGTTCATGGACACCGACCAGCACGTGCGAGCCGTGCTCCAGTCGCACGCCCGCGGGCTCGTGGTGGCCTTCGTGTGGATCCTCGCCGGCTGGTTCGCCGAGGCGGGGGAGACGTGGGTGTTGCTGAAGCTGCTCGGGATGGATCTCTCCTTCGCGGCGGTGCTCGCCTTCGAGCCGGTCGTTTCCTTCGCCCGGAGCGCCGCGTTCTTCATCCCCGCGGGTCTCGGGGTTCAGGACGCGGGGTACATGGCCTTCCTCCGCCAGGCCGGCATCCCCGACGCGGTGAACCGGGCGGCCGCCTTCGTCCTCCTCAAGCGCTTCAAGGAGGTGGTGTGGATTGCCATCGGCTGGATCCTCCTCCTCACCGCGCGTGCCCGGGAGCGAGGCGCCGCGCGCGCCCCGGTCGGGGCCTAGGAGGGCTCGTCTTCGGGCGTTTGACCGAAACCGTGGTAGAGGTGGCTGTTCCCGACCCGGCCCGGAGGAGGAGTCTGAGTCATTCCGGGCACTTGCAGGGCGGCCGGTCCGGGATTTAACAACGTGGGCGCGATGGGAACGTCAGACGCGAGGTCGGCCGACCGCCCGCTGGAGGGCAAGGTGGCGGTGGTCACCGGGGCCCTGGGCCTGCTCGGCCGGGAGCACTGCCGCGCGCTCGCCGATGCCGGGGCGCGGGTGGTGCTCACCGACATCGACGGCGCGGCCTGCGCCCGGGTGGCAAAGGAGTTCGGCAACGGCGCGCTCGGGCTCGGTGCGGATATCACCTCCGAGGCGTCGGTGAAGGCGCTCCGGGACCAGGTGCTCGCCGCCGCCGGACGCATCGACGTGCTGGTGAACAACGCGGCGATCAACGACAAGTTCGAGGACCCGGCGAAGGCCGCCGAGCAGTCGCGGTTCGAGGCCTACCCGGTGGCCCTCTTCCGCCAGTCGCTGGAGGTGAACGTCACCGGCACCTTCCTCTGTGCCCAGGTGCTCGGCAGCGAGATGGCGAGGGCGGGGCAGGGGAGCATCATCAACGTCTCCTCCACCTATGGGCTGGTGGCTCCGGACCAGTCGCTCTACCGGAAGCCGGACGGGACCCAGGCCTTCTGGAAGACGGCGGCGTACCCCACCACCAAGGGCGCGGTGCTGGCCTTCACCCGCTTCCTGGCCGCCTACTGGGGCGCCGCGGGGGTGCGGGTCAACGCCCTCTGCCCCGGCGGAGTGGAGGCGGGACAGGACGCGTGGTTCGTCGAGGCGTACTCCCGCCGCACCCCCCTGGGCCGGATGGCCCGCCCCGACGACTACCGAGGCGCGGTGGTGTTCCTCGCCAGCGATGCGTCCCGGTACATGACCGGCACCGCCCTGGTGGTGGACGGAGGCTTCACCACGTGGTGAGCCGGAAGCGTGCCGCGCCCCGGCGACAGGCCGCGGCCCGGAGGGTGCGGATGCGTCCGGCGAAGCTCTCGGCCGAGGAGCTCCACCGCCGGGCGGCCCGGCTCCGCCTGGTGCTCACCGATAGCGACGGCGTGCTGACCGATACAGGGGTGTACTACTCGGAGCGGGGCGAGGAGCTGAAGCGCTTCAGCATCCGCGACGGGATGGGCGTGGAGCGGCTCCGCAATGCCGGAGTGGAGACCGGCATCGTCACCGGCGAGCGCTCGCCGTCGGTGGTCCGGCGCGCCGAGAAGCTCGGCCTTCGCCACGTCCTCCTCGGGGTCAAGGACAAGCTGGGCGCGGTGCAGGCGCTGTGCTCCGAGCAGGGGTTGACCCTGGACGAGGTGGGCTTCATCGGAGACGACGTGAATGACCTGGAAGTCCTCACCGTCCTCACGAGCCACGGCTTGACCGCCGCCCCGGCAGACGCCTTGCCGAGCGTCCTGGGGGTCGTTAGTCACGTGTGCTCCGCGCCGGGCGGGCACGGAGCGTTTCGAGATTTCGCCGAGTGGATCCTGGGCCACCGAGCGGCTGCACCCACCCCCAGAAGGAGTCGCCGTCCATGAACCAGGCCACGGTCCGCATCGGAGACCAGTTCGTGGGAGATGGCCATCCCGTCTTCATCGTCGCGGAGATCGGCATCAACCACAACGGCTCGCTCGACCTCGCCCGCCGCCTCATCGACGGCGCGGTGCTGGCCGGCGCCGACGCGGTCAAGTTCCAGAAGCGCACGCCGGAGATCTGCGTCCCCCGCGACCAGTGGAACGTCATGCGCGAGACCCCCTGGGGTCCGATGACCTACATCGACTATCGGCACAAGCTGGAGTTCGGCGCGGAGGAGTACGCGGCCATCGACCGGCACTGCCGTGACCGGGGCATCCTCTGGTTCGCCAGCTGCTGGGACGAGGAGGCGGTGGGCTTCATGGAGCAGTTCGATCCGCCTGCGTACAAGGCGGCCTCGGCCTCGCTCACCGACCATGCGCTCCTCCGGAAGATGAAGGACACCGGTCGGCCGCTCATCCTCTCCACCGGCATGTCCACCTGGGACGAGGTGGAGAGCGGGGTCGCCGCGGTCGGGACCGACCGGCTGCTCATCGCCCACTCCGAGTCGACCTATCCCTGCCCGGTGCACCAGCTGAACCTCAAGGTCATCCACACCCTGAAGAGGCGCTGGCCCGAGGTGCCCATCGGCTACTCCGGGCACGAGACCGGGCTACCTCCCACCTGGGCGGCGGTGGCCATCGGCGCGACGCACATCGAGCGGCACATCACGCTCGACCGCGCCATGTGGGGCAGCGACCAGGCCGCCTCGGTGGAGGTCGGCGGGTTCGTCCGCCTGGTCACCGGAATCCGGGACATCGAGTCCTCGCTCGGCGACGGGGTGAAGCGCCTGCACGACAGCGAGCTCGCGCAGAAGAAGAAGCTGCGCCGGGTCCAGAACGCCCCGCGGGTGGATGGTCCCGACCGCTCGACCTTGAGCTGAGCGCAGAAGTCGGCCGGCCGGAACCCGTCTCCGCGGGAAGCGGCCGGCCGACCTGAAGCTGGTCAACCGGTGTTTCACGGGTTATGTGGCGCACCCTGGCCCGTCGGCACGCCATTCCCCCGGCCGGGGGGTCCCGTCCAGAGGGGAGCGCCCGAAGTGCCTCAGCAGACGAGCGTCATCGAGCGGATCCTCCTGCGGCTCGCGGCCTGGCAGCTGCACGCGCCCTGGAGGGTTCTCGCTCTCGGACTCGTCCTGGTCATCACCGGCGGCTGGCTCGCGCGGGGCCTCGAGCTGCGCACCCGCTTCGATCAGCTCCTCCCGGACGATCAGCCGTCCGTCCTCGAGCTCAAGCGGCTGAGCGAGCGGACAGCCGGTAGCTCGAGCATCTTCGTCGTCCTCGAGGGCGGCGACCGCGACACGCTCCGGGCGCTCGGCGCGAAGCTCCTCCCCCCGCTCCGTGCGATCGGCGCTCCGTGGGTGGTGAGCGCCGAGGATGGCGTGCAGGTGGCCCGCGACTACCTCCTCCCCCGCTCGGGCCTCTTCGCCAGCGTGGAGGATCTCCAGAAGCTGAACCAGGAGCTGGACAGCCAGCGCAAGAAGGCGGTGGGCAAGGCGCTGTCCCTCGGGCTCGAGGACGAGGACGAGGAGGAGCAGAAGGCCCCCAGCTTCGCCGAGCTCAAGGAGAAGTTCCTCGGCGGCAAGTCCGCGACCCTCGAAGCGGCCAAGGACCGCTACCCGGACGGGTACTTCCAGTCCAAGGACGGCAAGACGCTGGTGGTGCTGGTCCGCACCGGCATCACGACCGGCGAGCTGGAGAGATCGCGCCAGGCGCTGGCCAGGGTGAAGGCGGTCGTCGAGAAGACTCTTCCCGACGCCCAGGCCCAGGGAGTGACGATGGGCTACGCCGGCGACATGGTCACCGCGCTCTACGAGTACGGCGCCATCCTGGACGATCTGGTGAGCGTCGGCACCACCGGCGTCGCGCTCATCCTGGGCATCATCTTCATCTACTACCGGCGGTTCCGGGTGCTCGTCCCGATGGCGCTCGCGATCCTCTCCGGACTAACCCTTACCTTCGGCCTCACCAAGCTGGCCATCGGGCACCTCAACGTCATCACCGGCTTTCTGGTGTCGATCATCGCCGGGAACGGGGTCAACTTCAGCATCCTCTACGTGGCCCGGTTCCTCGAGGAGCGCCGGCGTGGTTCCGACCTCGAGACGGCCATCAAGCAGGCGCACCTCGCCACCTGGGTGGGGACGCTCACCGCCGCCCTCGCCGCCGCGGCCGCGTACGGAAGCCTGGCGGTCACCCAGTTCCACGGCTTCAAGCACTTCGCGTTCATCGGCACCTCCGGGATGCTGCTCTGCTGGCTGGCGACCTACACCCTCGCCCCGGCGGTGCTCGTTCTGCAGGACCGCCGGTGGCCCATCACGGGCACCGGAAGCGGGCGGAACTGGTTCCAGCGCTGGCGACAGAAGACCGCGGCCTACGAGCGGCCGTTCGTCTTTCTCGTCTCGCGAGGACCGCGGACCATGACGGTGCTCTCGCTCGTCCTCGCCGCGGCCGGGGCGGTGGCCTTCGTCCTCTGGCTCAGGTCCGATCCCATCGACTACGACATGCGGCACATGCAGAACGACCTCGGCGGCGGCAAGGAGCTGTACCGGGTCGCAGCCAGGGCCGCGGACGTCCTCGGCAACAACACCGAGAGCGGCATGGTGATCCTGGCCAACACGCCGGACGAGGTGCCCGAGCTCAAGAAGACGCTCGAGGACAAGAGGGATGCGGCCCCCCCGGACCTGAAACCGTTCGAGGGCGTCCACGCGCTCCAGGACTTCGTTCCCCCCGACCAGGAAGCGAAGATTCCTCTCCTCCTCGAGATCCGCCGGAAGATCCTCAAGGCTCGCCGCCAGGGGGGCATCTCCGACGCGGACTGGAAGGAGATGAGGGAGCTCATCCCGCCGGAGAACCTCAAGCCATACATCATCGCCGACCTGCCGGAGGATCTGGCCCGCCCGTTCTCGGAGGTGGACGGGACGCGCGGCCGTCTGCTCTTCATCACCCCCACCAACGGCAAGGACGACAACGACCTGCACTACCTCCTGCGCTGGGCGGACAGCTTCCGGGAGACCAGGCTGCCCAATGGGGACGTCATCCGCGGGTCCGGCCGCGCGGTCATCTTTGCTGACATCCTGGACGCGGTCCTCAAGGACATCCCCAAGGCGGCGGCGGTCTCGCTCTCGCTGACGGTCCTCACCGTGTTCCTCGCCTTCGGGCGCGGAAGGGCCGCGCTCGAGGTGGTGGGGTCGCTGTTCGTGGGCCTTCTCTGGCTGGCGCTCCTGCTCTATCTGGGGAGAATCAAGATCAACTTCTTCAACTTCGTGGCGCTGCCCATCACCTTCGGCATCGGCGTGGACTACGCGGTCAACGTCATGCAGCGGGTCCTGAACGGCGGCGGAGTCATCCCGGCGATGCGCTCCACTGGTGGGGCAGTGGTGCTGAACAGCCTCACCACCGTCCTCGGGTACCTGGCGCTGCTCGGTTCGGTGAACCAGGCGGTACGCTCGCTGGGGGTGATCGCGGTGCTCGGAGAGATGGCCTGTCTAGTCGCCGCGATGATCACGCTGCCGAGCTGGCTGCTCTGGCGTGATCGGATGCGGCAGGAGCGGACCGCGCACCTGCCATCGGGGACGCCGCGGGAGGCGACCGGAGGATGAGACGCTGGCTCTCTGTCGCTGCCGCGCTGGGCCTTCTCGGCGGCTGCAACCTCTTCGGGGGAACCACCGAGGCGCCCTCCGCGTTCCTGGGCTGGTTCCACGTGGACCGCCCCGGCCGGGCCACCAGCCTCGCCTTCGGCGACAGCAACCTCGCGGTGGTGCGGGACCTCGGCTGCGACGGGGTGCTGAACGGGGAGACGCCCTGGACCGCCGACGGCGACGCCCTGGTGCTCCCCCAGTGGTCGAGCCCCTCTCCGCGGTTCGTGCAGGACCCGTCAACCTCGGGCGCGCTCGTGGCGAACCCCGGAATGTACGGCTCGGCCCAGGAGCAGTGGCTGCCCGGGGCGACCTGCCTGGTCTGCCCGGCCGGCGATGCCGGCGTGGCCGTCGCCTGCGACGACCCGGTGGTTCGCGACGGCGGGACCTGACCGCGGCCTAGTCTTCCGCACCAGGGGGACGCTCATCGAAGCGCGCAGGGGCGCGCCAGCGATCGGGCTCAGTCCCCCGCACCAGGGGGACGCTCATCGAAGCGCGTAGGGGCGCGCCAGTGATCGGGCTCAGTCCCCCGCACCAGGGGGACGCTCATCGAAGCGCGTAGGGGCGCGCCAGTGATCGGGCTCAGTCCCCCGCACCAGGGGGACGCTCATCGAAGCGCGCAGGGGCGCGCCATCGATC
>Ga0105104_10001583_pt1 | contig 17039 bp, 11 predicted proteins | sample PPLLaktember2015_3_FD_87034 | JGI IMG/M metagenome (GOLD analysis project Ga0105104, IMG submission 87034) | Freshwater sediment microbial communities from Prairie Pothole Lake near Jamestown, North Dakota, USA - PPLs Lake P7 Core (6) Depth... | ecosystem: Environmental > Aquatic > Freshwater >... | reverse complement strand
ATACCGGTCGCCCTTCCGGCCGATATGACGATCTCCTGCACCGGGCAGTTCAGCCAGATCCGGCTGCCGGAAGCCTGGATCTGATCGGCCATCGCCTTCAGCAGGGTAGCATAACCACCAATCAGATGCCCGGCTTCTTCTTTCTGGCTGGCCCCGCCGCGGGTTGACTTCATCCTCACCAGCCGCGACCAGATATAAGTTGCCGGGGTATTGGCAAAACTCCCATCGAATTTGGCTTTGAGGAGCGGCTTCCAGATATTGTTGAACGTTTTGCGCCCGCTCCAGCGCACCAACCAATCCTCGACGTTGATCCCCTCCATCTTATGCCAGTCTCGGATGAACTGAGCCGCGAGCACCGTCAAACCCAGACGGAAGCGGTCGATCCACCCCAGCGGGGGAAAGCGTAAGAACTCGACCACGTTATTCATCGAATGGGTTTTGCCCTGGTAGTAAAAACCCATCCGGGTCTCTTTGAAACGCATCCGGTCAGTCAGGCCCAGTTCAGCGCACAGCTCGCGCAAATGCGCGTCGCTGGACAGGATCGCGTGGTAGAACCGGTCGACCGCCGCGCCATCCGGGAGGATCAAGGGGCCTGCCAGCCCACCCAACACCGGAGAAGCCTCGAAGATGTCTACTTCCACCCCTTCGCGGGACAAGAAATACCCCAGGGTGATCCCCATAATACCGCCGCCAATAATCCCGATTTTCATTGAAGTTCTCTCTCTAATAATTTGACGATCTGTTCAGATGCCGTGCCATCTCCAAAAATGGGGGGATGGGCGGCCGGTATCTGGATCTGGTGCCAGGCTTCCAGGATCGCTTCTTTTTTCGTCCCGACCAGCTGGTTCCAACCGGTGGCGACGGTCTCTTTCCACTCCGTTTCGTCGCGCAGTGTCAGGCAGGGAACCCGGAAGAAATAGGCCTCGCGCTGCACGCCGCCCGAATCGGTAGCGATCACGCGCGCGCTCTCCTCCAGGGCCAGCATATCCAGGTAGCCAACCGGCTCGATCAGTTTAATCCGCTCTCCAAGCTGGATGTTCATGCTCGACAGCACGGACCGCGTACGCGGGTGAACCGGGAACACTACCACTTCGTTCATCTCGCGCAGGGCGTTTAGGATATTCTCCAGCCGCCGCGGATCATCCGTCGTGGCTGCCCGGTGGACGGTCACCAGGTTGTACCGGACAGGTTGGATCCCCAATTTTGCGAACAACCCATTTCTCGTGCGAGTTTTCTCGCAGAAAAACGTGTGTGCGTCCAGCATTACGTCCCCAACCCAGGCAACCTTACGCGTAATCCCTTCCCTGGCAAGCTGTTGGACTGCTGTCCGGCTGGCGCAAAAATGCATATCTGCCAGGCTGTCCGCGACCAACCGGTTGATCTCTTCGGGCATCGACCGGTCGTAACTGCGTTCCCCGGCTTCGATATGGGCGGTTGGGATATGCATCTTGCTGGCTGCCAGGATCCCGGCCAGGGTGGAGTTTGTATCCCCACGCACCACTACCCCATCCGGTTTGACTTCCAACAAGATTTCTTCCAGACGGGCCAGGATCTCCCCGGTCTGTTTGCCATGCGGACCGGATCCAACGCCAAGGTTGTAATCCGGGGGGGCCAGTCCCAGGTCATCAAAAAAAGCCTGCGACATCTGGTAGTCGTAATGCTGGCCGGTATGCACCAGGACCTCCTGGTGGTTGCAGTTCAGCGCCTGGCTGACCGGCCAGGCCTGGATAAATTCTGGGCGCGCGCCGACAATTGATACGATTTTCATGGAGTTTCTGGATAATGGTCGATCTATGGAGGATTGGATGCGTCCGGAGATCAAGGCTTGCTCTTTGGCTGGGCAGCCGAGAACATAGGCCTGATCCCAAGCTGGTGGAGCAGAAGTTTGCTCTGGAAGCGTAGATGAGCGCGGATCGTGCGGACCAGCCGGGCTTTGGATACTCCGACCACCCGGGAATGCAGGACTGCGGGATATTCGGCAACCTGGAAACCCATCAACAGGCTGTTGACCAGGATTTCCGTCCCAGCCAGGTAGCCATTCGATTCGAACGGCACACTTTCGACTACTTTTCGCCTGTACACTCTGAACAAAGCTGTATACGTGTAGATCTTCCAGTTGAGCAAAATTCGATACAACAGCGAAGACCCTTTGCTCAACAGCAGGCGGTACGGCGGGACTCCATCCACACTTCCTTGCGGATGATAGGGAGATGCGGTTACCAGGTCTTTTTCGGGGGTGAGGGTTGAGAGCAGAGCAGGGATGGTTTCGAAACGGTACGTGCCATCGCTGTCCGTGGTGAGGACCAGATCACCCCGGGCTTCCCGAAAACCGGTGCGGATGGCGGCGCCCAGTCCCAGGTTGGTAGGGTGGCGTTCGAAACGAACCTCCGCCGGGTAGGGCTCCCCGTCTGGGAAGGTTTGATGGAGCGTTTCCCAGGTGCCATCCTGGCTGCCGTCGTCGACCAGGATCAGCTCGACCGTGCGGGTTTCCGCCAGGCTGGTAACCGTTGGGGTAATCTGCCGGCGCAGGTTGGCAATATTATCAGATTCGTTATAACAGGGAATGATAATGGAAAGATTCATGTGAGAAATGGTTGGATCAAGCCGGTGTCTGGCTGAGATTCATCTGAGAAACGTCGATACCCAGGTTGGTTTCACGAACCTTCGGGAAAACCATCCGAGCCTGGAGCGCGCTGCATATCTGTATGGCCAACCGGAGCGCCTGCATCCCCTGGCGGGGCGTCACCACCACCGGTTTTCGATCGATGACGCTGTCCGTAAAATGCTGCAGCTCGGAATACAACGGTTCGACGATCGGCACCACGATCGATTCGAGGATGCTCTCCTGGCGATATTTAATCCCGCGCTTATTGTGCCCCTGGTATTCTCCAAAAGACCGACGGTGTACCTGGACAGTTTTGTTGAGTAAATTTGCTTCAACATAAGCCTCGCGCGCGGTGATTTCCATCGCGCGGACTTTCTCCTCTGTCACCCGAGAAGCAGTCAGGGTCATCACCGGACCGGATGGAAAAACCAGCTGCGCGACAGCATGATCTACCGCGCTGCCAAACGCCGAAATACCGCTGGCCATGACCTCAACCGGTTCTTCGCCGGCCAGATCGAGGGCCAGGTCGGTATCGTGGATCATCAGGTCAAGGATCACGTTGACGTCCGTATTGCTGCCCGTATACGCGGACAGACGGCGCATGTTAACCGCCAGCAGGTTGAGGTCTTCCAGCACGTTGCGCAGTTCGATATACGCGGGGTTGAAACGCTCGATATGACCGACCTGCACGGTCAGGCTGCTGGATTCCGCGGCGGCGACAAAAGTCTCAGCCTGTTCCAGGGTCTCGGTGACCGGTTTTTCTACCAGGATATGGACCCCTTTGGCCAGGCACTGCATAGCCAGTTCGAAATGAAAGGGAGTCGGGGTAACGATACTGACCGCATCCACACGGCTCAGCAGTTCTTCCGTAGATTCATAAAAAGGAACATCGTATCTTTGGGCTACGCGCATACCTGTTTCGGGATTGATGTCGCTCACACCTACCAGTTGGACGCGCCTTAACCCGGAATAGATGCGCACATGCTGCTGGCCCATTCTCCCTAAACCAATGACGCCAACTTTTAATACACCCATGGTTTGCCCTCCCCTATAAAGAGGTAATTATTCTTCGGATGATTGCCACTTCAGGTGTTGGAATCCCACGCTGAGGGCAGATTTGAAGGTCGATGAATCTGAAAACAGCATCTTTAGATAGGTAAAAATGGGTCCTGGACGGAAAGCCCATTCGCGGAAAGCCCGTTTCTGCCAGTAAAGCAAACGCTCGGCGGGCAGACCCGGGTAATCGAGCACGGTGCCTTTATCCATATCCACCTGCTCCCAACGTGTACCGGGGCGGAACCAGCCTTCCCGGACAACTTCGAAGAAGAACGGCGTACCTGGATATGGCGCAGCGACATGGAACAGGGCAATATCCAACGGCAGGCGTTTGGCGAAATCGATCGTTTCCCGGATGGTCTCTTCGGTTTCGGTAGGCAGGCCGATGATGAAATAGCCCCAATTCTTGATCCCCGCCTGTTTTGCCCAGCGCAGCGCCCGCTCGGCTTTATCCGGGTATGCACCTTTTTTCGCGTGCCGGAGAACTCGCTCGCTCCCACTCTCGATCCCCCAGGTCATCAAGAAGCAGCCGGCCTTCCCCATCAACTGCAGCATCTCTTCGTCCACGTAATCTACCCGGCTGTTGCAGGTCCAGGTCATGTCGAGCTTCTCTTCGATCATCAACTTGCACAAACCCACAACTTGCTCGCGGCTGACGGTAAACAGGTCCGCGTACATATTGACATTGTTGATCCCCAGGGATTTGAGAACCTTCAATTCCTCGACGATCTTTTCAGGTGAGCGGACCCGCACCCCGTACTGGTAGCTCACATGTTTGATACAGTAAATGCACCCGGCCGTGCAGCCGCGGCTGGTCACGATAAAGGTGAACGGTCCGTGGAGCAAAGGCATGCGATATTTCAAATAGGGCAGCAGGTGATGCAGGGGAATGGGTAAATCGTTCAGGTCTTTGATAAAGGGACGCGTTTCGTTGACCTCAATCTCACTCCCTTTCCGCCACACCAGCCCCTTGATGGCATGCAGGTTGACGCTGCCGTCCTCGTTGAGCGCGAACTGGTATTTTGGGTCGTGGTCAGCGATCAGCTTCTCTATCACCGGTGGGCGTTCGTTCAGCTTCCCCTCGAGGTGATCCAACAGATCTCGGATAGTCAGGTCCGGCTCTCCCTTCAAGATGTAATCCAGGGATGGGTATGCACGCATCGTTTCGATGGGGATTGGCGTCACGTGGGTGCCAAAAGCAATGGTAGTCACGCCGCGCGCCCGCGCCAGAAAAACGCCGTACATATCGTTTTCCAGGGTAGGCGCGGTGACCTGTGTGAGATAGTATTTGGGTTGGTACCGTTCGATCAGTTTCGTGAACTCTTTCCACCCGATCCGCTCGGCATTGGCATCGATGATCTTGATCGAGAATGTCGGCACAAGCAGCGCCGCCATCTGTGCCAGCGACACCTGCGGCCAAACCATATTTTCACGGGTGCGGCGGCCTACCCGGTGTTGGGTGCGGATCCATAAACCGCCATCCGGAGTAGGTGGGTTTACCAGTAAAATATCCACCGCTTCGGCCGAGCGCGACCGCGAAAGCAGCCCAGCGCGGACGATCTCATCTGCGTTGGGAAAATTCGCCATGCGCAGCTCGGGGATCCGAGACGTACCCAAGTTAACACTGCGAGTGTTGGTTTGTTCGGTTGCCATTAAAAATCTCCATTAATTGATCGAAATTTGCTGTAGATCCTGGCGGGCCAGGAAATCCCGTTGGCTGAGGTCTTCCAGAACGCGCATCAACACCCAGTAGATCACCAGTTGAACGCCGGTCAAAATAAACAGCGCGCTCCCCAACAGGTACAACCACAGGCGAGCGATCTCCCAGCCGTTCAAACCCAGCCCAATACTGACCCCCCCGATCGATAAACCAACCAGCAGAGTAACCGCTCCAATCCATCCGAAATGGCGGTCCAGGGAAGGTGTAAATAAGGGTTTCCCGAACAGCCCCTGGCGGATCGGTTGTTTGTAGAACAGCGAAACCAGGTAATTGAAAGTGGTTCCCAACGAGAACAGGCTGACCCCGGTGACAGATGAAACCAGCGCGGCGAATAGAGCAGCCACCTGCCAGGATTCCAGGGATGTGACCCCGCGCAGTCTGGCAAACACCAATCCTGCCAGGATGAACATGGAGAGCACCAACCCCGCCAACCCTGCCAATCCCAGGATACGTACCGGATTGTAGGAGAGGGCGGTCCAGAGGATCGATTGCAGAAATACTTTCCCATCCCGCAGCGCGCTGAGTTTTGAACGGCCTTGACGCTCGCTGTAAGGGATCGGGATTTCCTTGACTTTTATTCCTTCGTGGATTGCCCGGGTGCTCATTACGGGCGTCAGGTTCAAACCATCCGGGAGGGGGTAGAGCTGCTGTAAGACTTCTCTCCGAAATACTCGCATCCCGCTGGCGCTGTCTGTAACCCGCTGTCGCCCCACCAGGGTGAGCAAATTGGCAAATAACCAGTTGCCAATCCGGCGCACCACCGGCATCTGGCTCTCTTCTCCAGCCATCCGTGAGCCGATGACCAATTGGTCTCCGTTGAGAGCTGCTTTGCAAAGCTGTGGGAAATACTCGGGCGGATAGGTGCCGTCCGCATCCAGGAAACCGATCAACTCACCGCGGGCCTGGCAAAAACCATTCTTCAGGGCAGCCCCATAACCTTTATTTTTTACGTGCCGGATCAGGTGGGCTCCGTTAATTCCGGAAACGATCTGGGCGGTCTTATCGCGGGAGCCATCGTCGACAACCAGGAGTTCCAGTTCGTCGATACCGACATCCAGCAGACTGTTTTTTACGGATAGGACCCGCTGTACGATATCCGCAATACCGTTTTCTTCGTTATACGCGGGGATCACAACAGAAAGCGTAGTCATAATAGTCCCTCCTGAGAGACAAAATAAACAGGTAATGATTCCGGTTGTCGTTTCTCACCATTAATCACCCGGATTGGTTTGGCAGGTACCCCGGCCACGACGGTGTGGGGCGCGACGTCGCGGGTGACTACGGCTCCTGCTGCGATCACAGAACCTTTCCCAACCCTGACGCCATCCGTAATAACAGCTCCTGATCCGATCCAAACGTCATCCTCGATCACGATCCCTTCAGCGGTAATCCCTTGTTCGATGAACGGCCGCTGCGGGTCATCGAACAGGTGATTGACGGCGATGATCTGGGTGAAGGGGGATGTATACACCCGATCCCCGATCGTGACACCGCCTTGCCCGCGGATCACGCTGTACTCGCCGACCAGGCAGTTCTTGCCGATCTTGATCCCCGCATGAGGTAAGCCGCGGAAGTTGTAAACGTGGAGGATCGCCCCGTGCATCACGATCGTTTTCTCTCCAATGTCGATCCCCGCCGGACAGGCATGCAGGTAGCTGCCCTGGTCCAGATAGGCTCCATTACCCAGGCGCAGGTGATCCGCAAACCGGATCCGGACATTATTCTCAATTGCCGCCCAGCCATCCATGCGCAGGATCAGGCGGTATAGTATTCCTCTGATCCCGATCCCGGCCAGGGTCGGGATCCAACTCGCCAGGCTGAAAATCGTCTGTTCCAGCAGATAACGCATGGGGGAAGATGCCTGCCTGGACAGGTAGAGGGCGAGATTGTGGAGAATCGAATGGGATTGGCTCACAGGGAAATCCTTTTATTCACATCATCGAAAAGGCGAAGCATCCGGCGATCAATCACAATCCGAATACCTCGCTCTTTTCAAGTGCCAGCTAGCTTAGAAATATACAATGATCGTTTGAGGGCATCGACGCTCCGCCCTTTTGATATCCCCCTGATGGACATCTTCTCTATATCGACGCTCCGCCCCTCTGATATCCCCCTATTGGATATCAGGCTCACGGGTGAGCCTATTCTGATGCAGGCGTTAGACCAGCCTTACCGGGCTGAGATTTCCGTCTGCTTTGTCAGTTCGATCGCCCCGGCATTCATGACCACCGGGATTGTCTGTCCACTGATTTGTTGTAAAAGTATGCGAACGCGATCTCGACCGTCTAGTGCGCCGTCGAAGATCGCCTGGTATCCCGCCAGGGGTCCCTCCTGGATCGTGACCCGATCGCCGCGCTTCAAATGTGAAACCAGGTTCTGGCCCACCTGGGTTAGCTCGGCAATCTTTTGGCGAATTGCTTGCACCAATGGATCCGGTACAGCCGCGGGCTCGCCACCAAAGCTGACCAAACCATTCGCAAACGGCATCCATTGGAAGGTGGAAATACCCGATCGGCTCAGATCTACATTGACAAACATATAGCCCGGGAAAAATGGGCGAAATTTTCGGGTATTGGGGTTGGTCGACCGGACGTACACTCGCGGATAAAACACTTCATAACCGGAGGATTGGGCGTGATGGTATAGAGTATCTTCCTTGCTTGGCTTGCTGTTGAGAACGTACCATGAATTCATCATGATCTGCTATACCTCTGAAATGGGTCTACATCACATTTGTACCGGATAACGCTGATGGGGCCGCTTCTACAAATCGCCCCTCAACTCAAGTGGAGCATCAAAACCTTATAATCATGGAGATTGTTCCTAACTAATTTCTTTATCACCTTTATTGTCCTATTGCCTGCACGCAAAAAGAAACCCTTATCGATTAACGAACTTTTCAGCTCGGCAAACCAGTTTGCTTCTATGGTCCGGTTGGGTGGGCAGCGTCGGGTATGTCCGTGGTTCCCCTTTCACGCTTTTTCGGTTGGACACCAGACGCCAGGCTCTTCTGGCACATTAAATATACAAACCGGCGCTTGCTTCAATGCCGGTTTCGCTACTAGCTCCTCGGAAGTTTTTCCTGTCTGACACAGGATAAGCGACCATGTTCAACATTCCGGATCACAGCTTCTATGATGTTTACTATAACGATTTTCCAGCCCTAATGTTTCAAATCAATGTGCGTAACTTTTTGATCCGTTTTACGACTTTATTGTAATTTATTACCTAATTTATTCGATATTGCTGGTCTTATATTAACCGATCTTATACTCGAAGTCAAGCCGGGCTTCGGTCTATTTATGGCTAACCCCATCGTTCACAAGGTCCGTTATAATTCATGCTATGAACCCTGCCATTTATCTAGATCGTGACGGCGTGATCATCGAAAACCGGACAGATTACGTTCGTGATTGGTCCCAGGTCTATATCTTTCCGCAAGCCCTGCGAGGGTTATCGCTTCTCTGCCAGACGCCCTTCAAGATCATCATCGTCACCAATCAATCTGCGGTTGGCCGGGGTTTGATCTCCCTCGATACCGCGCTGGATATCAACCAACGCCTGGTAGAGCAAATCGAGCAGACCGGCAGCCGGATCGATGGGGTCTTTATGTGCCCGCATTCCCCCGAGAACGGTTGTCTTTGCCGAAAACCGGCCCCTGGTCTCCTCCTGGATGCCGCGCAGGCACTGTCTGTAGACCTGGAACGATCCTACCTGGTTGGGGATGCCGTTACTGACCTGCTGGCAGGCGAGGCAGCCGGGATCCGCCAGACCGTGCTTGTAAAAACCGGGCGGGGTTCAAACCAGGTGGAACTTCTGCCAGCCCGGATCAAAAACTCGACTCGGATCTACGCTACCCTCGAGGATTTTGCCATAGATCTAATCCACACCACCCAGCCCGGCGCTTCCCCAATAACCGGGGGTAAAACGATCTAGATCGCTGCCCATTTCTGACTAGTCCGTGGCTGGGCAGCGTATCCATTCAAAAATGATCCGAATTCGAGATGAATCTGCTTAGTTATCAGATCCTGATATGGATACAATCATCCATCCATTGGAGATGGTTGGCCTAAATCATTTGGCAAATTTGAAAGTATTTATCCAGGGTTTCATAGTCCTCCTTCTAAGTATCCTTCTTATGGTTTCGGGAGGGACAGATCAGACCCGCCAAATCCAGGCCAAACAAAACCCACCCTCCTCAGCCGGCGATTGGACGCAGATCGGCCATGACCCGCAGCATACCAACGCGACATCTGTCCAGGTTGACCCGCCCTACTGCTACGCGTGGAAATGGGTGGGAGTGCCATTTGCATCCCGCGCTCAGCCTGTGATCGCCGGCGGGCGTTTATTTATGGGGGGGATGGATGGGATCTTATACGCCCGGGATGCCTCGAACGGCACGCCGTTGTGGCAATTTTCCACCCGCGGTCCGATCCGCCATTCCCCGGCTGTCTACCAGACGCAGGTGATCGTCAGCTCTCATGACGGGTATACATATGCCCTCGATACAACCAGCGGCAAGTTGGCCTGGAGGTTGAATACCGGCCCCAGCCAGACCGCGCCTCTGATCGACCCTGCCCGCGGGTGGGGTTATATCGCCTCGACCGCGGGTCGCTTATCCGCTCTGGATCTTCAAACCGGGAAAGAAATCTGGCGGCTGGATGCCGGCGCTCCGATCCTCACCACCCCCGCCCTGAGTGTGGACGGTAAGTACGTTTATTTGGGAGATGAATCCATCCGGGCTTTCGCCGTGGACAGCCGCACCGGTAAGATCGTATGGCAGACTCCCCTGCAGGGTCAGAGCCTGGCAGATCGATACCCGGTCGTGGCCGGGGAGAGCGTGGTGTTCCGTTCGCAGCCGATTTATTTCTTCCACGACCTGCTCCATGAAGGGGATGAAATCATGGACCAGGCCGGGGCTTTGCAAACCAGTTGGCCGGCCGATTGGCAGCGGGTCAAACCACGGATTCTGGCCTATTTAAACCAGAACCCGGACCGCCAGACTTTCTTCATCCTGGATGCCAGGACCGGGAAGCCAACCGGGGTTGCCCCCGTCCTATACACCTACGGCAACAATGATATCCCCAACCTTCCGGTAATCCGCGACTCGACAGCCTTCCTGACATACCGCGCCCGGCATGGGATCCAGACCGATAACCGGACAGTCCACGTCACCAGCAAGTACGACGCCGAGCTCGGCCGGATGGATTTGCGTACCCTGGAAATCCAGGGCCTGACAGCCACGGACGCCCTGACCGTCCCCCAGTTTCGCATGACTTCGGATGAACCCGCCATGCTCAGTATGGGCGGCGATATCCTGTGGGTCGATAACTGGGAGCGCCTGGGTGGTATCCATGTCAATGAAGGCAAGCTGGTCTATGCGGGGAATGTCTCCAACGATTGGCCCGAGTGCGGGGCGCAGTGCGGACCGGTCGGACCCAACCCATTCTTTCCATTGAGCGGCCAGAAAGCCTATCCATTTCCAACTCCGCGGATCGAAGAGGGCAGCGTCCGCGCCGGAGCGGTGATTGCCAACCGGATGGTCTACTGGCGCGTGATCGAATCTGGATTGGCAGCCCTGGCCCATTCAGACGAAGGTCAGGCCTGCCCTTCGCCAAAAATCTGGAATGAAAAACCGGCCGGCCCGCAGGCAACAGCCACGCCGGCGCCCCAGGGAAGCAGCCCGCAGACAATAGAAAGTTATCTAAGCCTCGATCTGTCTCGCCCGGCCGCCGCTCCCCCGGGCGACCTGGTGCTGCGGGTGCGCCGCGAAGTCCGCGCGCTGCTCGAGGCTGCCGGCGGGGACCACCTGCTGCCTTTTTATCTCGAGCGTGGGTTTTCCACCGCCTATCTCTGGCCGGGGAATACGACCTCCGAAAAGGATGGCCTGCCGGCCGTAACCTATCAAAACCACGGTAACATCTATTGGTACGAGCCGGGCGAGCTGCTCTACACCCTGGCGCTAGCCTATCCCTATCTGGACCGCTCTCTCCAGGATCAGGTGCACCAATATATGAAGGCGGAGATGGAGCGTTATCCTCCACTCCAGGATCTTCCCTGGAACGACCCCCTCCGGGATTGGCTGCGCAAGGGCAGCCCGCGCGAGCGCTACCAGGTACCCTTCCGCTCCGGGCTGAACAACTGGCCTCCGCCCGCCGCCAGTCTCTCCAGCCTGTATGCGCTCTGGCTGTGGTCGGAAAACTCCGGGGATTGGTCATACGCCCGCGATCACTGGGCAGAGGCTCAGGCGTTATTCCAGGAACGGCTGGCCGGTGGGGTTCAGACCTATGCAGACCTGGCCGGGCTGATCGGCTATTACCGGCTGGCAGACCACCTGGAAGACCGGGCCGCCCGCCAAAATGCCAGCCAGGCAGCTCTTGGCGGCTTCCGGACAGGTTTAGACTACGCAGGTTTTCGAGATCGCGCCGCTGCCGGCTACCTGGACCCGCGCGATCTCCCCACCGGGTGGTCGGCGCCGGTATTCTTTGGGATCACCCCGGAGATCGGCCGGTACCTGGCGGATCAGATGGGGGGTCAGCCCCAGGCCTATCTGCGCTCCCTGGAAGCGCTCGACCCGGAAGGCGTGGGTGTGGCCTGGTGGTACCTGACCCGCGCCGGTGTCCATGCCGAAGCCGGCGAGACATCCTACCTGGCGCCCACCCTTGCCTGGAGTCATTTCCTGGCCCATGCCTGGATCCTGCAAGACCCGCGCTCAACCCTGCGCGCCTGGTTGGACCGCCCCTGGACGCCTGGCGATCTCTACTCGATCCAGAAGGTCGTGGCGGCTATCCAGGCCAGACCCTGACCCAGGCCTGTGATGATCCGCAAATTATTCCCGGCGCTGCTGCTCATACTGGTTTTATTTCAGGCCGGGTGCGTCCGCAGCACGCGAGAATCTCCTGCCCCGGAGCCATCTTCCACAGCCGGTTCAACGCCGCTGCGGCTCTTGCTCGAGGATTCATTCGAGGGAAAGTCCTTTTCCGGTTGGGAGGTAGACCCGGGAGTCTCACCGACCGCGGTGACCCCGCATGCGGGTCACCAGTCCGCCCGTCTCACCGGCAGCTCCTCCTTACAGCGCGATATTCCCACCCGCGTGGGTCAAACCTATAAAGTCACTGCCTGGTTGAAGATCGCTGCCGAAACAGGCTCGGATTGGGGTGGGCTCAGGGTCGAGGTTCAGGACCGGGATTTGAAAAGCCTGGCTCACTCCGGCTGGCTGCTCCAACCAGAGCGGGGCAAAGATTGGTTCAAAATCGCCGTCCGTTTCACGGCAGCCACGCAGCGCAGCCGCCTGTTAATCGGATATTTTGGCGGCCCAGGCCGGGAGATGACCGTCCAGGTTGACGAGGTGCACGTCTTCGAAAACGGACCCAATCGCCTGCCAGAAATCCACGCCGGGCTCACCGTGCCTGAGGCGGGTAGCGGACCCGCCCGGCTGTCTTACCGGTTGGATGGAGACGACCCGGATGGCGCCATCACGCATGTGGAATGGGATTTTGGCGATGGGACCCGCGCATTCGACCGGCAGGGGTCGCACACCGCGCCTGCCAGTGGTGCATTTACAGCGGTTTTGCGGGTGATGGATGATGATGGCGCGCTGGTCGACCACAGTTTCCCATGGACCGCCGCCGATCCGGCGCTCCCTTCCATAACCGTCCGTGAGGTTCCCGGTGAAGTCTCCCGACCCGCCCTGGCGCTGAGGGGCGCGGTGACGGGGGAAATCGAAGAAATCCTGATATCCTCCGACCGGGGCCAGGTCGCGGTGGTACCCAGGCACAGCTTACCGGAACCCAAAACGTGGTCTTGCGCCATCCGGCTTCTGCCCGGCTGGAACCGGCTCCTGATCCAGGCGCGCGACTGGTCTGGCCGCTATGCTACCGTGGAGCGCCTGGTGCGATTTGTTCCCCCGGGCCCGCTGCAGGTTTCCGCGGTGCGGCAGAGCGACCTGCTCGTAGAGCAGTGGGAGCCGCTCGAGCTGAGCTTCAACCTGATCAACAGCGCAGCCACCCACTCCGATTTTCCGTACGCTGCGGACCTGCCGGCCGGTCTCTCCAACCTGGATGGGGTCAGCGTGGAAGGGTTGTTCTCCGCGGATGGCTGGAAAACCGTCTATCGCCGCCCGGGTTTTCTGGACCAGCCCTTCCGCATCGAAGAGAAAGCCGGCGCTGAATGGAGCTATCCGCAGGGCAGTCCCGAATGGCGAGTTCGTTTTTCCCCCCCCACCCAGGGCGAATGGCAGTACCGGATCGAGGTGCGCGAAGCCCGGGGTGCGGCTGTCTCCGCCCTGGGGACCTTCCATTCCGGGGCTCCCACGATCCTCTCCAACCACGGCCCGCTGCAGGTTGCCCGCCTGGATCCGCGTTATTTTGAGTTTGCGGATGGGACCCCTTTCCTGAGCGGTGGGCTCAACCTGGCTTTCACCCCGGAACGCTTCTCCCTGGATGCCCTGGATGTCTTCGATCAGATCGGTTCGGGGAATGAAGAGTTCTTCCGCTGGTGGTTGGGGGGGAATATCTGGGGGTCGGCCTGGCAGCCCTGGAGCTCGCTGACGATCGGCTATTCCGGGTATTTACCCCACACTGCTCTGAGCCTGGACAGCGCGTACACCGGCGGCCTGGCCGCCCTCCGGCTGGATGCCGGGACCCCGGTGATGTTCCAGGGATGGGGCAGCGGCCATGCCGGCCTGGTACCCGGTCAGAAGTACCGCTTCCTGGTGCGCTGGCGCACCCAGGCCGTCAGCGGGCCGGCCCAACCGGGCAGCGAATACGGCCTGACACTGAAATTCGCGGATTGGCCCCAGCCGGGAACCACCCTGGGGCTGCCTGCCCTGATCCCCCATCAAACCGGCGACACCCCCTGGCACGTGTCCAGCGCGGATTTCCAGGCCGCCGCGGATTACCTCCCCGGGTTGGCCATCTTGCTCGAAAACACGACCGCGGGCAGCGCATACGTGGACCAGGTTGGCTTGTATCCGGTTCTGGCGGATGGCCGGTTGGGCGGCCAGCTCTTGCGCGGATCCCAGGCCAACCGCCACCTGGGTTTCGATCCCTCCCGCGCGGCCGGGGTGGATGCGATCCTGCGCGAGGCCAACCGCCGCGGGCTGTACTTCAAGCTGGTCATCTCGGAGAAGGACGAATACCTGCTCAATCACCTGGGGCCCAATGGCCTGGCGGATCCCCTGGGAGGTCATTTCTTCGATGAGCCGGGAACCCCGGCCAACTGGCTGCACCACGCTTACTGGCGCTATCTGTCGGCCCGCTACGGGGCTTATCGATCGGTCCATTCCTGGGAGCTGGTCAACGAAGCCTCGCCATCGCCCGGCAGCCCTTTTCGCCTGGCCGCTGAGCTGTCCGATTTTGCCGCCGCGGATGGCAACCCCCACCTGGCCACCACATCCACCTGGGCAACCCTGGCCGAAGAGACCTGGAAGAGCCCCGATTACCGCTCGATCCCCTATATCGATTTCCATGCCTACGCCAACCCATCCGAAACCCCGCAGTTCTCCCGGGATCTGGCGGAGTTTATGAGCGACTACGACCGCCAGGCTGTGACGGCCGCTTTTGGGAAACCGGTTGTGTGGGGGGAAATGGGGGTCAGCGATCATCCGGCCAGCAGCGCCGAGCTGGCCGATCTCGCCAGAGATACCACCGGGTATTGGCTGCGCGAGCTGGTCTGGGCGCGCACCGGGCCGGGGGGTGTCTACCCGCTGTACTGGTTCCCAGAAAATATCCTGAACCACCGGCTGCACCCGATTTTTGGAGCGTGGAACCGGTTTATGGACGGCATCCCCCTGAACAACGGCCGCTACCAGGATGCCGCCGTGGAAAGCTCCGACCCAGGTTTGCGGATCCTCGGCCAGAAAGACTTCCAGGCGGGCAAAGCCCATCTATGGATCGACAACCGCCGGGCAGACTGGCAGACCCTGACCCTCGGCCAGAGCGTGCCGCCGGTCAGCGGCGCAGTCCGGATCGACATGCGCGCCCCTCAGCGCTTATTCAATCTGACCTGGTACGACCCGGCCACCGGCCAGCCGCTCCGCCAGGAAATTCTCACCAGCACAGCGGATGGCTATCTCGAGCTGAAAATCGACAGCCTGCTCATCGACACCGCTGTGCGGATCGAGCTCCAACCCTGATTCGACCCCATTAGTGGGAAAGGTTGGATAAGGGTTCGACCTTCACACCAACCCATCCACGGGCGCCTGGCGGAAATAAGCCCGGTAGGCCGCCGTCTCGGCCAGCAGCGCGCGGAGCTGGGCCTCGGCCGCCCGCAGACCCGTGGCGTCTTCCACTCCCGTACCCTCAAATAGTTGGATCCCTTCCCCCGGCTCTTCGCTGATCCTGACCCAACCTCGGGCGGCCAGCCAGGTCAGACCGGCCCGCACCGTGCGCGGTCGATGGGCCATCGCCGCGCCAAGCTGGGTGCAGGACGTCCGCCCGGCCTGCGTCCGGATGCAGAATTTCGCCAACCCCGCCAGCCGGCGGAGAAAAGCGTCCAGGCTGTCCAGCCCGGGATCGCGCCCGAACAGGTAAATCCGCTGAGGGGCTACCCGTTCCAGCGCCGCCTGCAGCTCCTCATTCCCCGGTGGGGCGGTCCAGATGGCCAGCTCGCCTGCCGGGCGCAGGTCCAGGCGGTGGCTGCCCGCCACCTCAGCCGCACCCCCTTCATGCCATACCAGGATATTCCCCTGCCCGGCCAGGCACCGCAGCAGCGTCACTCCGTCTGGCTCATCCCGGTAATCTACGGTCTCGCGCTTTTGGGGAGCAGAAATTTCTACCACCCCGGCTTCCACCGCCCGCCAATCTACCCACTCGACCTGGATGTCGCGCTGCCCGCGGTAATCGCTGGCGCGCAGGGTGCAGGCCAGGTCGAACCGCCCCTGGGGGAGCGGGTTCCCGGCGCCTTGCCACCAGATCGCCCTGCGGGTCGCCCCGGCTGCATCCTCGAGGATGAGCTGGAGATGATCCCCGTTCTTTCCGACCGCGCTGTGGCTTTTCAACCGCAGGTCCTTGCATACCAGCGTCAGGGGAGGGTTGGCGGGACCAAATGGCGCCAGGCATTCGAGCTCCTCCGCCAGCTCCAGGTTGAGCTCTCCCAGCGGGAGCACTTCGTCGATGCACATCTCGGGTTGGAGCGGTTGGCCGCCCAACTGCGCGGCGACGCTGCGGTTCAACCCTCGCCTGAACTCGGGGATCCGGTCCGGCGCGATCCCCAACCCGGCTGCCATCGGGTGGCCCCCAAAACCTTCCAGCAGATCGCTCTGTTCTGCGATTGCCGCGCTGATGTTGCAGCCTTCGATCGAACGGGCGGATCCACGCGCGGTTTCCCCGGGCAGGCAGGCGATCAGCACCGCCGGTCGTTGGTAAGCCTCGACCAAACGGCTGGCCACGATCCCGATCACCCCGGCCGGCCAGGCGGGATGCGCCAGCACCAGGGCCGCGCCCTCCAGAAGCGAGGGATCCCGCTCGATCTGCGCCTGGGCGGCCTGGTACACTTGCTCGCACAACAGCCGCCGCTGGGCGTTCAACCCTTCCAGCTCGGCGGCCAGGATCCGCGCGCGGACGGGGTCGTGGGTGGTCAGGAATTCCACGGCCGGGTTGGCATCCGCCAGGCGTCCCAGGGCGTTCAGCCGCGGGCCAATCACAAAGCCGATATGCT
>Ga0105104_10001582_pt1 | contig 17045 bp, 10 predicted proteins | sample PPLLaktember2015_3_FD_87034 | JGI IMG/M metagenome (GOLD analysis project Ga0105104, IMG submission 87034) | Freshwater sediment microbial communities from Prairie Pothole Lake near Jamestown, North Dakota, USA - PPLs Lake P7 Core (6) Depth... | ecosystem: Environmental > Aquatic > Freshwater >... | reverse complement strand
TCCCCTCATCCCCTCATTACTATCTCCCAAATTCTATTATAATCACCCTATCCTCTGAACTCTATACTCTGAACTCGAAACTCTGGACTCTAAACTCTCCATGCTCAACATATCTCGCATCCTGATCGACGGCGCCATCTTATGCCTGATCTCCTCTGTTTTCCTGCTGCTGCTGGTGCGCGCCAACCCGCGCTACATGCTCCAGGACTATCCAAAGGAAATCCAGGCCATCGTCCCGCCCAAGACCCCGGACGAAAAACGCCTCTCCACCCTCCTCGGTCTGCCTTTCCTCGCCGCCCTGCTGGCCATCCCATTGATATCCACCCTCGCCTTTAATGCCCGCGCCGGTGGGGCCGTCCCCTTTCCATTCCTTTTCCTGCACGCTTTTAGCGTCGCCTTCATTTTCAACGTGTTCGACTGGCTCGTCCTCGACTGGCTGCTCTTCTGCGCCATCACTCCGCGCTTTATGGTCATCCCCGGCAGCGAAGGCCACCCTGCCTATAAAAACTACTTCTTCCATTTCCGCGGCTTCCTGATCGGCACCGTCTTCAGCGCCCTGGCCGGCCTGATCTTTGCCGCCATCGTGTGGGTGTTTTAGAGAGTTAAGAGTTCAGAGTCTGGGGTTCAGAGTAAAGCTGTGAGCCGTCAGCCATCAGCCTTCAGCTATTAGCCAAACACGGACCGAGAACCTCTCCGACACCGGGTGTCTGTCCCCTCTCTCATCTACATGCCAATCCATAACAGCGTTTCTTTATCCTTTATCCTTTATCCTTTATCCTTCATCCTTTATCCTTCATCCTTCATCCTTTATCCTTCTCCCCCCTTCTTCACGCTTGTCTTTTCCGCGCTTCTTGGCTATTATGGGAGCAGACATACGGGGAATTATCCACACAGGTCAGGCAGAATGGCAAAAAAGAAGAATAAGAAGCAGGATGCCAGGAGCATGGAACACAGCCCAGTCTCGAACCCGCCGGCCGCGAAGGGCGTGATGAACCACGCTACCGCCGTCGAACCGCCCGGCGAAAACCCGGCCGCTTCGGTCTCGCCGCCTCCCAGCCCTCCGCCCAATAGACCCGCCGGAGAAGACCTGGCAGAACGCTTCCTGCGCCTGGAACAGCTGCGTGTAGCGGATACCTACGCCAGCTCACTGCGTGACGTGGATCAAAAGATCATCGACCATATCAAAATGACCACACAAAAGACCGAAGCTGCTTTTACAACCAGCCTGGTCATGTCAGGTTTGGTCTTTGTAGTAGGCCTGGTTCTCGTTATGCTCAATATTTACGCCATCTGGCTGCCCCAGTCCGTTCCCGGTCAACCATCCAATATCAGCCTGCTGGGTTTTGCCTGCGGGCTGCTGATCCTGGTCCTCTCGCTCACCCGCAGCCCGCTCAAAAATACGCGCAATCAGCTCAAGGAAATTACATCGCTAAACCTGAGCTTCCTGGGGTATATCCGAAAGATTTATTTAATCGATGCCATGCTCAAGAATACGATGCTGACTGTAAACCCAAATGATGGGAACAAATGGACAGAAAATATCCAGGATATCCAGAACCGCCTGGATCAAACCATCGATGAGTTCAACCAGATGATGGAGGATTTCAGCTGATTCGCACAGTTCTGGTCAAGGTAATTGAATTGTAGAGTCCATTTGGCGCATTTTATTGTACAATGATGTGGATAGGGTTTGCACGCAGGAGCGAGAAATGCTTTGGGCAAAACCACCCATCGAAATCCCAGGCACATCCATCCGCCCTCCCGACCGGGGGAATACAAAGGTTTGCCCTGGGTGCGGGCGAAATTACCACAAAGAACAAGTGCGCAAAAGAGAGAATGGGGAAATCACATATCACTGCCCATTTTGTGGGTGTGAACTGCCTGCGCCAAAAGACCCCCGCCAAAACTCATAAATAAACGGTTCCCAAGATTACCATGAACCAGGGACTGCAAGGCCAACTGGAAAAAATTGGCAGCAATATCCTCGATAAATATGGCACCAACTTTCTGATTGGCGCCTTTTTCCCGGCATTCATCTTTACCGGGTTCTGCACGCTCATGTTCTGGCAATTTTTGCCAGCCCGGGTCCAGTTATTATTTGGTCCTAGCCCACAAAATCTGATAAGCCAGTCGGGTTTGGTTTTCTTAATATTTGCATTTGTATTGGGGCTGGTCCTATCAAGTCTGAGCACTACTATCTATAAGTTTTATGAGGGATATATTTTTTTGTGGAGGTTTTCTTTTCTGGTAAAGGGTGAGCAGAGACGGTTAGTCAGGCTGACCCGTGAATTAGAAAAAGTTTCCCGCAGGATCGCTTATTTGAATAAACGCAAAGCGTCATCTTCGGGGACTGTCTTGAAGAAGATCGAAACCCGCCTGGAGCACTTGAAAGGCCTGGAGCATAACCTGAGAATTAACCGGGCTTACTCGTTTGCAACATCTTCTCAATATATATTGCCAACCCGATTTGGAAATGTGCTGCGCTCCGCGGAATCCTATCCGGGGGACCGCTATTCGATCGATGCGGTACCAGTCTGGTTTAGAATGGTCCATGTCATCCCTGATCGCTATATGGGAATCATCGATAATACATACGACCGCTGCTCGTTCTTGCTAAACCTTTCCATTTTATCAATGATCTTCTCAGCCCTTTGTGTGCTCGCAATTGGGATTCAGGCTGTGCGGCAACCTGAGAGCTCGCTGATATTTTCCTCCGTTTATTGGCCATACCTGGCAGCGATCCCCCTCTCGATCCTGGTTGCCTGGTTATTTTACCAGGCAGCCCTATACACAGTTTCAGCGTACGGCAGTATGATCCGAGCCTCTTATGACCTGTTTCGCAATGATTTGGTAAAGGCTTTAAATTTGGAGCTGCCCGAAGACTCAATAGAAGAACTTGATTTATGGAGCAAGATCAGTGAGTTCTTCAATTTTGGTAGGCAGTATGGCCCATTGTATTTTAAATACGTCTATCCCGCAAAAGACGAAGAAAAAACCTCCACCGAATCCGTCACCGGTGGGCGCAAATAGATCGAAAGAAACGCGTAGCGGTTGTCGCTCGCCTGCTCGATCAGCGTAAATATGTAATCGTAGACGGGGATCTCATCCCCAATCCCATTGGCATACCACAACATAAACCGGGCATAGAATGGATCCGGATCGTCCAGGTAGAAAACGTATTCGTTCTCACTCTGCGCCTCGACGCGCAGCCGGGCTCTGGAATTGAAATAATGCACAAATTGATGGATGGTGTTCGTAGCGATGGCTTCATCCAGTTTCGCCAGGACACCCCTGCGCCGGTCGTGGATGATGATGAGATTATCGGAAAGCCCGATCACCTCGTATTCCACGAAATCTTCGGCTGTACTGCAAACCCTCAGGACCCGGTCCCCTTGGAATTGGATATCCACCTGGTCGTCGAACAACAATTCGCCCATCTCATCACCTCCTTAAAACAAACGATACAGAACTTATGTTCTATACTTAACGCAAAAAAAAGAAAACTGTTCTCTTTCCTGACGTTTCTCCGGGGTGAGCTAACCAACGGGTCAGGCAGCGCAGTTCGCGTGGTGAGGTGCGAACTAATCTTGAAATTTCCGAAACAAACTACCCCTATTCTAGCACATTCGTTCTAACGATGCAATCCCCAATTTGAGCCAAATTCGAGCAAACTCCTTGATAACCAAAATGCAACCCAATTATGTCCGCATTCTTCCGTTATAGATAAAAATAGTATATAATATACAAAACAATCGAAGTCAGCTTTTTTGAGCAGGTTCTTCGAAAGCACCAGAGTTCTCCCCTTTTTACTCTACAAATAAATAATGTAGGGGGAAATAGACACCGTAAAGGCATGCCCAGTTGGGTCTGAGCAGCCTGAAACGATGTATGAAACCTGTAATCTTTATTGGTATGCGTATCAAGAAATGATCGGGACTGATAAATCTAAAATCAAAGAATTCTTCATAAAGACGTGGACAACTGTAAGGAACATAAGAACCCCAAACTGGAGTGCAATCTACTGGGGATTAATCCTGTTCGGAATTTTTTTGCGGACCAGTCAGTTTCTCTTCAACCGGAGTCTTTGGAGAGATGAGGCCGCACTCGCTCTTAACGTAACCCACAGATCTTTTGGTGAGCTTTTACAACCATTGGATTACCACCAGGGAGCGCCGGTTGGCTTCTTATTTGCTTCTCGATTAATCATAAGTATCTTTGGCAATCACGATTATATTCTCAGGGTCATTCCGTTCCTGGCGGGTATATTGGCTCTTATTCTGTTTTATCGGGTGACAAAGAATTTTCTCAAGGGTCCGTATCTGGCTTTTGCCCTTCTCCTGTTTTCTGTAAATGATAACCTCATTTATTATTCTTCTGAATTTAAACAGTACTCGACAGATGTATTGATTATCCTGTTCTTATTATTCATCCTGCTCAGCTGGTGTGCAAACCTGTCCACATACAAAGCAGCTTTGATCCTGGCTGTTACCGGAGGAATTGCTATCTGGTTTTCGCACCCGGCGGTTTTTGTGATCGCAGGCATCGGAATATATTATTTCGTTTTGACGATGATCAAAAAATCCTGGAGTACCATCCCTAAACTAGCAATTGTTGGAATGGTTTGGCTGTTGAGCCTGGGCGCGCTGTATTTCCTATCCCTCAGAGACCTGGGGCAAAACCAGGTTCTAACCCGATATTGGAGCGCCTATTTTATACCTTTCCCAATCAAGGATATCAGGGATCTTACGAGTAGTACCTACCACCTTCTCTGGCGTTTCATCCGCGATCCCGGTGGATTGACTTATCCGCGTCTCGTTTTAGCCGTCCTGGGAATCGGAGCCTTCCAACTGCTTCGGACGAACCTGACGATCTTCTGCCTGCTGCTGGCCCCGGTGCCTTTTTTGCTGCTCGGATCGGCTCTCAAGCTGTATCCAATCAGCGGAAGACTGATGTTATTTGCAGTCCCTTTTTTTATTATTGGACTTTCGAAGGGGTTGGAAATCCCCAGGATGATCAACAGCAAGCCGCTCATTGTAGTTTCATTGATCTTGTCAGCAGTTTTGATGCTTCAACCGCTGAATAAGACGATAAATCATCTCTTTTCCCCTCGGACTGGGGAAGAATTGAGGACAGTCCTGGATTTTATGGAGAACCGGATTCAACCCGGGGATTCCATCTATGTTTATCATGGATCTCGGCATGCATTCAACTATTATGCTCAATCGAAAAAGCTGGATCTCTATCCAACATACTACGGAATTTCCTCCCGAAAGGACCGCAATAAATACTTAGGACAGCTAGACGAGTTTCAAGGAAAAGGCAGGGTTTGGTTTATTTTTTCCCATATTTACAAAGGCGATCTCGGAAGCGAAGAAGAATTCATCAGTGACTATCTAAACAGAATCGGAGTCAAGCGGCAATCATTCGAAGCTCCTGGGGCCACGGTCCATTTATTTGATTTCCCTAAAAAGCCAACAAATTTACACCTTTTCCCGCTCAAGAAGGATCTTCCCCTTCGTGGAAAGGTTTTTTCCCCCGCCTCATCGCCTTCCTCTTCGTGTTTCTTTGTGTCCCTTCGTGGATAAAGTTTTTCCCCACCTCATCGCCCTTCCTCTTCGTGTTTCTTTGTGTCCCTTCGTGGATAAGGTTTTTTCCCCCAGCGCCCAATTGCCTCGTCCCTTCCGGTTATTATTCCTTACCGATAAGTAAGTAATTGGTAATTGACTCTCACCTGCATCCATGTTATACTCTTATTAGTCCGATAATAGCAAAACTGGCGAAAGCCAGTGACGCAAAGTGCTGGGTCTACGACCGTTTCAGGTTATGATTGCCAGGCCGCCGAAGACATATTTATTTAACGCAGTCACATTCATTCATTTCGGCGGACCTGGCATCTTCCCAGGCCCGTTTTGCGTCTCCCCACCGGACAAAAACGCCGCAGCCAGTCTTGTTTCCCGGGAGGAACGCCATGATCGCTCACACCCACTCCATCCAGAACCGGCTCTTCAAGAGCCTCGCCCTGCTGATCGTCTGTTCGCTTCTCCTGGCGCCCCTCGCCTTACCCACTCGCGCCGCGGGCGCGGCTGCTCCCGCCCAATCCTACATCGTCCAGGCCGGCAGCGCCGCCCAGGCAGCCCAGCTCGTCCAATCCGCCGGCGGTACCGTGACCTCCAGCCTGGATATCGTCCACGGCGTGGCCGCCCTGCTGACTCCCCAGGCTGCCGCCAGACTCCAGGGCCTCGCCACTCTCACCCCCAATGCCACCGTCGATATGGTCGGCTCGGGCGGGGATAACGGCGACCACGACGACCGTGAAGAGGGCGGCTTCGAGCGCGTCTCCCCGGCCACCGATTACTCGGACGGCGTCGGCGCGGATTACGTCTGGCAGGAAGGCGGCGTAACCGGCAAAAACGTCTCGGTCGCCATCCTGGATACCGGGCTGGGCCGCCACCGTGGTGTCTACCGCGACCTGCGCGGCCGCCTTGGCCGGGTGGTTGCCTGGAAAGACTTTATCTCCAACCGGCGCGCGCCCTTCGACCCCAACGGCCACGGCACGCATATCGCCGGGATCATTGCCAACACTCAGGTCGGCGCTGACCAGGAGTGGAACGGCGTGGCCCCAGGCGTAGACCTGGTAGCCGTGCGCGTCCTCGACGAGAACGGCCAGGGCACCTATGAGACCGTAATCCGCGGTCTGCAGTGGGTGATGGAGCGCAAAGACCAGTACAATATCCGCATCCTCAACCTGTCCCTGGTCTCCCCCGCCCAATCCGCCTATTGGGCCGATCCGCTCAACCAGGCCGTCACCCGTGCTTGGGCTGAAGGCATCACCGTCGTCGCTGCCGCAGGCAACGGCGGTCCCGGCCCGATGAGCATCGGCGTACCCGGCAACAACCCATACGTGATCACCGTCGGCGCCTTCACCGATAACTATACCCCCGGTGACTGGAATGACGATTATATTACCCCCTTCTCGGCTGCCGGCCCCACCCTCGACGGCTTTGTCAAACCCGATCTGGTCGCCCCGGGCGCGCATATGGTCTCGACCATGCTGCCGCACACGGTGGTCGCCCGCACCCACCAGGCCAACCGCGTCGCTAACCAGTACTTTGAAATGGCCGGCACCTCCCAGTCGGCTGCCGTCGTCTCCGGCGTCAGCGCCCTGGTCCTCGCCGCCCACCCCGAGCTCTCCCCCAACCAGGTCAAATTCCGCCTGCTGGTGACGGCCTTCCCCTGGATCGACCCCACCACCACCGAAGCCCTCTACAGCATGTGGCAGCAGGGCACCGGCCGCGTCAATGCCCCAGATGCTGTCTTTGCCGAGATCGAAGGCGAGGCCAACCCCGGCATGGATGTTTGGGCGGATGTCGATGGGGTCTCCCATTATGAAGGCTATTCTTATTACGACGACGACGCCGGCGCTTTCCGCCTGCGCGGCGGCTACGATGCCTGGGCCGGAGGCTACGGCACCTGGTCTGGCGGCTACGGCACCTGGTCCGGCGGCTATGGCACCTGGTCGGGAGGTTACGGAACCTGGTCAGGCGGATACGGAACCTGGAGCGGCGGGTACGGAACCTGGTCTGGCGGATACGGCACCTGGTCGGGCGGATACGGCACCTGGTCCGGCGGCTATGGTACCTGGAGCGGTGGCTATGGGACGTGGTCAGGCGGATACGGCACCTGGAGCGGCGGATACGGAACCTGGTCCGGCAGCGAGCCCTGGGCCGGGTCCATTTACAGCGAAGCCGGTTTTGTCGAGCACTACCTCTCCGGCCGCCCAATCGACTCCACTACCACCACCACCTCGATCACCGAGTGGGTGGAAGAATAGCTTACCAGTAGACAGCAGGCGGTAGACGGGAACCCTTCTCCTTCGACTACTTCCCCCCTGGAACCCCGGCTCGCCCTGAAATTAGGGCGAGCCGGTTTCTATTACATCCACACCATAGACTCTCCTCTACAGCCTGCCGTCCACTACATATCATTCCGCCTGCACCGGCTCGCCCATAGGATCGGTGCAGGTCCAGGTACCCCCATCGGCCGGTTCCGCCCATAGGCCGGGATTCTGGAAGTATCCTATCCGGGGCGCGGGCGTGCGCCGGTCTCGCCTACCTCATCCAGATTGACGTGGATCCACAACCGGTATGAAGGGCCCCATCCATGCCTGCCGCTCCCCCGAAGGGCAGGTAGGTCCCTGATCCCGGCCAGGGCCTGCGGATTTTTAGCCGGCACAGCCGGCTTTGCAAGTATAGCGGGGGGATTTATCCCCTCGCGGCTGATGAATTCAACGAATTATTTGGAACAGATGAGCATTCGGAGAATAAAAAGAACCGCCTCATCGAGCGGTTCCATCATTTATGACCTCACCCCTGTCTACCGGCTACCTTCTATCGTCTACTGTTTCTGAAACGCCTCCACCTTGCGCAGATCGGCGCGGGCTCCAAGCTGGCGGAAGATCAGGCGCGCCTCGTTGAGCGCCTTGCGTGTGGCTGCCTCATCCTCACACACCGCTTCCAGCGAGGCCAGAGCGCAGGCCGTGCGCCCTTTCTCCAGCTCGTTTCCCACCGCCTCGAAGATGGCCCCCGATTCGCTCAACGCCTTGCGCGCCGTATTCACGTCGCCTTTTGCCAGGGTCACCTGACCCAGCAAGCGTAGTCCACGCCCGCGGTCCTCGGATTGGCCGGCCTGGCTTTCGCCGCCCAGCTGGCGCGTCGACCAGCCCAGCGCCTCTCGAGCAAAATGGTGTGCCTTATCCAGGTCTCCCAGACCCAGCCAGGCCAACCCCGTGTTGGTCGACAGGTCCACCAGGTAATCCGTCACACCGATCTCATTGAAGATCTGCCCGCTGCGCTCGCAGGTTTCCAGCGCCGACTTCCATTCCTCGTGCAGAACCGCATAACGGCTCAGGTACAGATAGGCCAGCCCGATGTAATAGGCGTGTCCGATCTGCTGCGCTGTCAAGAGGGTCAGGTCCAGGTGCTTGCGCGCCTCGCTGAAGTCCCCGCGGTCCAGGTGCAGCAGCCCCAGGTTAGAATGCAGCGCCACCGTGCCTTCCACGTCTCCCAGAGTAGCATGCAGCTCGATGCTGCGCTTGAAATTCTCCAGGGCGCTGTCCCAATCCCCGCGCCGCCAGCCCAACAGCCCCAGGTTGTTATAAGAACGCGCTACCGCGTTCGCGTCGCCGATCTCCTGGCGCAGCACCAGGCTCTTGCGCACGTAATTCGAGGCCGGTTCCAGGCGGTCTTGCTGGAAATACAGCCCGCCCAGCCGGTTGTAGATCGAGGCAATCACATCATACTGCGCGGTTTCTTCTACCAGCACCAGGGCATCCAGCAGGTTCTTTTCCGCCGCCTCCAGATTACCGCGCCGTGAGTGGATCCAGCCCATGTCGTTGAGCACCCAGGCTCGATCGACGGCGGCCGGCTGGGCAGACCGGTCCAGCGCCTGCTGCGCCTCGCCCAGGCAGGTCAGCGCCTGGTCGTAATCTCCCTGCCGCTCGTAGGTCGTGCCGATCTTGCGGTACAGGCTGGCCCGCGCCGCTGCGTTGCCTCTCGGCCGGGTATCCCCGCTATCGGCCGGCACGGTCACCAGGAACTGCAGCGCCGCCTGGTAATGCTCGCGCGCCGGCAGGTATTCGCCCGCCAGTACCAGCATATCGGCCAACCCGGTCTCCACCTGCAGCGCTTGCTCGGTAGTATGCTTCACCCGTTCCAGCAGGTCCAGCGCCGCCTCGAAGTGCTGGCGCGCCTGCTGGTTGGCAAAATCGCGGGCAGCTTTATGCCCCGCCAGGATCAGGTAGTGCAGCGCGCGGTCCTGCCGTGTCCCCCAGGAGAAGTGCCGCGCCAGCAGCTCGATCTGTTCTTCGAGCCGGTCGGCGTACAGTGTTTCGATCGCCTCGCCTACCAGGGTGTGCAGCTCGCTGCGCTCGGCCTTGAGCAGCGTGCTGTAGATCGCGTCAGAGACCAGGGCATGCTTGAAGATATAGTCCGTATCCCCCGCACCGGCTTCGGGCAGGATAAACTCGCGCTCCTCGAGCTCTTTCATACCGGCCTGTAAATTTTTGGTGTCCAAACCGGGCAGGACCCTGGACAGGATCCCTGCGTTGAAGCTGCGCCCCACCACCGCCGCCACCTGCAGGATCCGCCGCTCGGTCTCGCGCAGCCGGTCGAAGCGGGTCAGGATCAGGCCTTGCAGGGTTTCCGGAACGCCCAGCACCCGGTTGCTTACCTCCGGTGACAGGTCCCAGCGGTCTCCCACCTGGTTGAGCAGCTTCTCATCGATCAGCATCCGGATGATCTCTTCGAGATAGAAGGGGTTCCCCGCCGCCCTCTGGACGATCTGGCTGTATAGACCCTCCGGGATATCCGGCACCGCCAGGAGGAGCAGAAGCATTTTTTCACTCTGGTTGGGGGTCAGGGATTTGAGCTGGATCTCGATAAAACGCTCCGCCAGGTAGCGGCGCGCGCGCTCGACGATCTTGGGCAGGGCCCCCTCCTGGTAAGGGCGGCTTAACGCCAGCACCAGGATTGGCTCCTGCCGCACCGTATCCACCAGGAACGACAACAGGTCCAGAGAGGTTTCATCCGCCCAATGCAGGTCTTCGAAGATCAGTACCAGCGGCGTGCGCCGCGCTTCGGCCACCAGCACCTCGCGGATGGCCAGGAATATCTGCTGGCGCAGCTGGGCGGCGTCCAGGTAACCCAGGCGTTCGGCCGCGTCGGGGTCAGAGAGTTTGAGGGAAAAGAGGTATTCAAGGTAAGGCAGGATGGCCGCGGACCCCTCCCCAAAGAGGGATTCGACGCGCGTCTTCAACCCTTGATGCAGTTCCACTTCGCTGGCGGAAGGCAGCACCCCCAGGTTGGAGCGCAGCAGATCGAGGAAGATCCAATACGCCACCGAACGCCGGTAGGTATAGCTGTGCCCGACCAGTGTGCGGATGCGCCCCGGGATGAGAGCAGCCCGGAATTCGTTGGTCAGGCGCGTCTTTCCGATCCCTGCCTCGCCCTGGATCAGCACCAAACGGCCTTTTTTCTCCTCGAACAGCTTCTCGGCGGCCTGTTTGAGATGGCTCAGCTCGGTCTCGCGCCCGATCATGGGGGCATGCAGCCCTTCGATCCCGCGCGTCGATCCGGGCATCAGCTTGGGCGCCAGCACCCGGAAAGCCGGGACGGACTGCGAGATCCCTTTGAGCGCCAGCGGCGCAACCGCGACGAAGTCGAAGAGCGCGCGGGTATGCTGGTAAGTCGTCTCACTGGCCAGGATCGCCCCGGCCGGGCAGTGCTGCTCGAGCCGGTATGCCAGGTTGACCGTGTCGCCGATGGCGGTATAGTTCATCAGCATGCTGGAACCGATGCTCCCCACGATCACCGGACCCGTATGAAGCCCGATATGCAGGCGCAGGTCGCGTTTCAGGCGCGCCTGAGCCTGCTGGCTGAACTCGGCCATTTCGGTCTGCATATCCAGCGCCGAACGGATAGCCAGCTCCGCGCTGTTCTCGTGCGCGATGGGCGCGCCAAATATAGCCATCAATCCGTCGCCCATGAACTTGTCGACCATGCCGTCGTATTTATAGACGTTCTTGGCCAGCAGGCTAAGATACTGCTGGATCAAGATGTACATATCCTCATTATCCATTTGCTGGGAAAAAGCGGTGAACCCCGATAGATCCACGAACAGGATCGTCACCACCCGCCGCTGGCCGGCTGCCTCCAAACCCGCCTGGCGAAAACGCTCCAGGAGGTCGGCGCCCATCATCACTCCAACCCGGTTGGGTAGGAATTCTTGCATCGGCGATTTGAGCGAGAGAGGCGAGGTACCTACCTCGAGCCTGGCGCCGCAGTTCCCGCAGAAACGCATTCCGGGGGGGTTATTGAAACCGCATTTTGAGCAAAGTGGAGCAGGCATAGGCGCGTTGGTAAATCCGAATCCGGCAAGGGTAAGATTCCAGTTTGATTATAGCAGGTCCATCTCTCTGGGATTGTTTGCAATTGGCTTACAGAATACATTGCGTCTTTGCCCGGGATGTTCTATAATTTTAGATAGATCCCCTGCGCTAGTAAAATTTTGTGAGCAGAGTTACCAGAGTCTTACAGGAATCTTCGCTGCCCCGTTTTGGTTCTTCTCCTTTTTATCCATGGCATCTACCCAAGTTCCCTATTACGATCTTTTGATGGGCCTGATCCACTATCAGATGCGCCTGGGTATGCCAGTCCGCTTCCAGTTCCAGCAGACCAGCCTCGGGCCAGGCGCCAAATCCGTCGCCCTGGTCAACCCGGTGCTCGAGGACAATTTTCAGAATTCGACCGTCCCACTTTTCACCCATCCGAATCTCGAACCGATCCAGAGCTGGGCCGACCAGGGTTTTATTCTGATCCTGGACGGCCGCATCACCCGCGGGCAGGGAGAATTCCTGCTTACCTCCAAAACGATTACGCTGGCCAGTCGCCCATTCTAATAAAAAAATACTACCATTTCTCTCCAAATTGTTGTACAATAGTGCCATCAAATGAGAGCAGCATCCGGTATAGTTTTTCCGCCGGATATTTAGAGTACGCTATTATTTTTTGGAGAGGAGAATACCAATGGGTGATCACGAGTGTGGATGCGGTGGAAACTGCAGCTGTGGCGGCCATGAGCATGTGAGCCAGGTTTACCTGACTCGAGAAGAGTATGTGGCCCGCCTGGAGCAGTACCTGGTCGATCTTAAGGCCGAGATCCAGGCTGTCGAAGAAGAACTGGTTCAGTACCGCCAGGAAGCCCTGGCCAGCCAGTCCTGACGGCTGCAATCCCAGCAGTTCAGTTCCTGATCCGGAGACCATCCCGGATCAGGTTTTTTATACGCTGTAGGGGAGTTCCCAGGTAGTTGGGGGAGACTCCCGGGCTGGCTGGAAAAGCGGGACGGCGGCGGCCAGGTTATCCGCGACCCGGAGCGCCAGGAGATCGACCCGGACATCCAGGAACAAAGGATCGTCGAGTTCTATTCGAGAGAGACTTTTGTGATAAACTGAGGGGGATTTTAAAGGAAACCACATTTCCCACCGGATCGTTGGTCCGGCTGCGAGCGGCCCAATCCATTTTTTCCACAAAAGGAGCCTTTCTTCCAAATGGAGAGCATAGAGATATCTACCCTCAAGCAGCGCGTGGAGGAACTCCTCCATAGGCTCACCCTCAAGGAGAAAGTCGCCCTGCTTTCGGGGCAGGACAGCTGGAACAGCGCGCCTGTCCCGCGCCTGGGGGTTCCGTCACTGACCATGACGGATGGACCGCATGGGGTGCGCACGCAGCCCGACCCGGGGCGCAAGGTAGGGCCGGCCACCTCGTTTCCCTGCGGGGTTTCGATGGCGGCCAGCTGGAACCCCGGGCTGATCGAGCGGGTGGCGGAGGCGCTAGCGGAGGAAACCCTGGCCATGGGCTGCGATATCCTGCTGGGGCCGTGCGTCAATATTGTGCGCCACCCGCTGGCAGGGCGCAACTTCGAGGCCTTTTCCGAGGATCCATTTCTCGCCGGGCAGATCGGAACGGCCTGGGTTAAAGGAGTACAGCGCAGAGGGGTGGGCGCTTCGCTCAAGCACTTTGCCTGCAATAACCAGGAGACCGACCGCGGGCGAGGCAGCTCGGAGATCGACGAGCGCAGCCTGCGCGAGATCTATCTGGCGCAGTTTGAAATGGTGGTCAAACAGGCCGATCCGTGGACGGTGATGTGCTCGTACAACCGCATCAATGGGGTGTATGCCAGCCAGAACCATCACCTGCTCAACGAGATCCTCAAACAAGAATGGGGATACCCCGGGGTAGTGGTCTCCGATTGGGGGGCTAACCACACCACGGTCGAGTCGGTGGCCGGCGGCATGGACCTGGAGATGCCCGGGCCGGCCAAATATTACGGCCGGCTGCTGGTCGAGGCCGTGGAAAACTGGCAGATCGATGAAAGCGCCGTGGATGAGGCTGCCCGGCGGGTGCTGCGCATGGCCCTGCGCTCCGGGCGGGCAGAGACAGCCCGCCCTGCCGGAGCGGTAAACACGCGCGCGCACCAGGACCTGGCGCGAGAGCTGGCCGAGGAGTCGATCACCCTGCTGAAGAATGAAGGCAGTTTACTGCCGGTCGACCTGACCCGCACCCATACGATCGCGGTGATCGGGCCGCAGGCCGAGGAAGGCGCGATCGGCGGGGGAGGCAGCTCGTTTGTAGAGCCGCCCTACCGCACATCCCTGATCGAGGGGCTGCGCAATCGGCTGAGCGGGCAGGTGAAGATCGAATTCGAGCAGGGCTGCGACAATACCGTCGAACTGCCCGTACTGCGCGCAAGCTGCGTGACTGCCCCGGCATTGGGTTCCACGGATGGCGCCGGACGCCAGCCAGGGCTGCTGGCCGAATACTTCCGGAACAACCGCTTCGAGGGCGAGCCGGTCGAACGGCATATCGACCGGCGCCTGGATCTGTTCTGGTCAAACCTGGCGCCCTTTACGGGTCTGCCAGAGCTGTATTCGGTGCGCTGGAGCGGCGAGCTGCGCGTGCCGGCGAGCGGGCGCTATACCCTGGCCTATCACTGCTCGGGGATTGGGCGTCTGATCCTGGATGGGAAGACACTGGCAGAGTTGAAGGCAGGGGAGGATCCGGCCAGCGGGTTCTACGCGGCAGGGTTGGAACAGGTTGCGTTAGAGCTCGAAGCAAGAAAGGGCTACGATCTGCAGGTGGAATATGCCAGACTGCCGGGCGATCCCTATACGCGCGTCAAATTGATGTTTGGCGCGGCGCCCGAGCCCGGCAAGGATGAGCGCTTCGAGCGCGCGGTAGAACTGGCCAGGCGGGCAGACCTGGTTATCTTTAACGCGGGACTGCCGGAAGGGTTCGAGTCGGAGGGATACGACCGGGCGCACATGGATCTTCCCGGCCGGCAGAACGAGCTGATCCGGGCGGTAGCCGAGGCCAACCCAAAGACGGTGGTGGTGATCCATGCCGGGTCGCCAGTGACGATGCCCTGGCTGGACGGGGTCCCGGCGGTGGTGGAAGCTTATTACCCGGGGATGGAAGGGGGTAATGCCCTGGCGCGGGTGCTGGTGGGCGATGTCAACCCCTCGGGCAAGCTGACCGTGACCTTCCCCCAGCGGCTGGAGGACACCCCGGCCTACACGAATTTCCACGCCGGGCGCAAGGTGCTGTACGGGGAAGGGATTTTCGTCGGGTACCGCGGCTACGATGCGCGCGGGGTAGAACCTCTGTTTCCGTTCGGCCACGGGCTGTCGTATACACGTTTTGAGATGGGCAGTTTGCGCGCCGTGCAGCGCGCCCGAGCCGGAGAAAACGTGCGGGTTTCGGTGGAAGTCCGCAACGTGGGTGAGCGAGCTGGGAAAGAGGTCGTGCAGGTTTACGTCGCGGACCCCCAATCCAGTTTGCCGCGCCCGCCCAAGGAGCTAAAGGATTTCCAGAAGGTAAAGCTGGAGCCGGGCGAGACACGCACGCTGGAATTCGAGCTGGATGCGCGGGCATTTGCATTCTACGACCCGCTGCGAAAGGATTGGGTGGTGGAGCCGGGTGAGTTCGAGGTCCTGGTGGGAAGTTCGGCGAGGGATATTCGGGTAAAGACAGCCGTTATTTTGGATTAGGGGAAAAAGGGAATGGTGGGGGTGAGGCTCACGCGTCCGGTCTGGGGTACGAGGGAACGGCTCACCCCCCTTGAAAATCCACTCCAGGATCATTATAGAACATACGTTCTTTATTGTCAAGGGGTTAGAATCAGGGTGATTGCATCTACAATAATAACCTGAGGAATCGGCCGCAAAATGGATGTCATTCTGAGCCCCGGCCGAAGGGGCACCCCTTCGGCCCTGAGTCCTGGAGGTCCCTGGACCTCAATTCCGCAGCCGGGAAACAAACCCTTCTCTACCTGGGAAGTACTCCAGGTGCTCCGCCTCCGGTCGCAGGGCAGGCTAACAGTTTGTTCTACATGTAGCGCAAACTGTCCAGTTTGCGCCGCTGCAAGGCTAGTCAATGTAGGTTGCCGAAGGGAGCGATTCTATAAACCAACCCGGTCCGCTCACCCAATCAGCGAAACCCAACCCACGCGAAGCCACGCCTGCGACACTCACCCCAAAGATTTATTAAAACCTTCGCGGTCTTCGCCTCTTCGTGTTTAAATTTTTTCCCTTATTCTTAGCGTTCTTCGCGTCTTCGCGGTTAAGGCAGTATTCAACGCCTCAAGGTAAAAAGGAATAGTTGTAATAAATTGGGGAGAGAATGTACCTGTAGCGCTGGTTTGGTGTATACGTCATGGATAAGAGGTTATAGGCAGCCAGAACGTCGAGAAGCCCATTGCCATACAGGTCGTCCGGACCGCTCACGCCCAGGTCGATCGCCGTGCTAACCAGGGCGTGCTGCTGGTCGGCGATGGGCAGGTCTGGGTAAGCGCTGAGCAGGAGCGCCAGTCCCCCGGCCACGTGCGGGGCAGACAGGGATGTCCCGGTCAGGGGTTTATACAGCCCACCTGGGGTCGTTGAAGTGATGCTGACCCCCGGGGCGACCAGCCGTGGAAATGCCCCTGTAAAGCCGGAACACATCGACGGACCCTTGCTGCTCTGGTCATACAAGACTTTGTTCTTGTCAACCGCCCCCACAGATAATGCTTCATTCAAAACGGCCGGGCTGGTGCCAGTGCCCAACCCCGGGCCTGAATTGCCGGCCGAAACAACCGGCAAGATCCCGGCAGCGCGCAGGTTTTGCAGATCGGTTTGGAAATCTGTAAAACAGCCCGGTGAGGTTACACCCCACGACAGGTTAACCACGTGCGGCGCATCCGCGCTCAACGGATTCCCGTCCGGATCGAGCAGCCACTGAAAGGCCAGGTGGATGATGGTGGTAGTTGTGCTCCCGCTCGTATTGAAAATGCGCACCGCGATCCAATGCGCGTTGGGCGCCAGGCCTGTGGTTGTCCCGTTCAACCCACTGCCCAGCATGACCCCCATGGTCGCGGTGCCGTGGCCCCCACTTCCGAGCAGATTGGGAGGGTCGACCGGGCTGGCAGGGAACTGGCGGGTGGCGTCGAACCAACT
>Ga0105104_10001580_pt1 | contig 17047 bp, 18 predicted proteins | sample PPLLaktember2015_3_FD_87034 | JGI IMG/M metagenome (GOLD analysis project Ga0105104, IMG submission 87034) | Freshwater sediment microbial communities from Prairie Pothole Lake near Jamestown, North Dakota, USA - PPLs Lake P7 Core (6) Depth... | ecosystem: Environmental > Aquatic > Freshwater >... | reverse complement strand
ATCTTCCCCTTCATCTGGATGGCAGATGTGATACATCCACCTCAGTCCTGGATACTTGATAATCCCCATAACTTCTGGAAAATTATTGTTGGTGTTATAGCATTCTGGTTTGGATGTTATGATACCTTGCTTAATTGGATCATGGGTCAGAAGTGGTATTATGTTGGTGTAACAAAGGTTTATGATACAACAATAAGAAAGTTTCTGGATAGAACAAAGATTTCAATAGGATTGTTCAGATTCATTCAGCTATGCAGTTTTATCTTTGGTATGCTAATACTACTTAATGGTAATACTGATAAAATTTTAAATCTTACATTTTAAATTATGAAAAAATTTAAGCCTTTAGTTAAAATGGATGGCGGATTTCTCTGTAGAAAATGTAGAGTGATAATTCGACCAGCATATACAAAACAGGAGGCTCAGGGTGAAACTGGGCCTGTTTTTTGTGATAAGTGTCTTAGTGACTTAGTTTATAAATATCCCACCAAAAATCAAATAGGATTTACCGGGAAAGAGTATATGAAACTGGCATCTAAATTTTCTACTCTTAATAAAACCCAGTTTGAGAATGCTTTAAAAGGTATTACCTGTCAAATGATAAATGGAGAATTCGTAATCTATCACTGTGATATTTTACTTGCTCTACAATGTGGATTAGAAAACCGTAAACCTACAGGTTATGAATGGGATTAATGAATTATCTCCAAGAGGAAGATGTTTTACATGTGGAAGATTCATAAAAAGAGGTCTGTTTAATTATATCAGACATTTAGATAAGTGTCCTGAAAGACAAATAATGATATTTTCACTAAAACCAATAAATTGTAAACTAATAAAATTAAAATATTATCATGAGTGAAGAAAAATTACCTGTTATTGGAATCCCCGGCTCTAAAGTTGGGGATGATTTTTTTGGGTCTTCCATAGCCTATATAAGATATATAGCAAAATTTGGAATACCCAGGATTATATCTCTTGAAGAAGAAATGGATGATAGAATAGATTTACTGGTACTTTCTGGAGGAGCTGATGTAAATCCTCTAAGATATGGACAACAGCCGCAATTGTATACCAGTAGACCTGATCCATTTAAGGAATTCTTTGATGTATATATTCTTCCACAATATATTAAGAATAGGACTCCTATCTTTGGGATCTGCAGAGGAATTCAAACTCTTGCTGTACATTTTGGTGCTCAACTAGTACAGCACATGGTACATCCTTATTCTGGAGATGATCGTTCGGGTGCTACGCATGCTATTGAATTATTACCAGGGGACTTTAAGAATAGTTTTGAGATAAGGTGTGGGAAGAAGAAGATAAGTGTTAATTCCCTACATCATCAGTGTGTATCAAGTACTAATTTTCCTAAAGATCTTGAGATGCTTGGTATATATCCCAGTAAAACTAATTCTTCAATAGAAGTAATTAGACATAGGACTCTTCCAATTTATGGAGTTCAATATCATCCTGAAGAACTCTACAATGATCCTCTTGGGGATTTTATAGTAACTGAACTTCTAAGGAAGAGGATGCTGCAAAAAGAATTAAAACATGCTACTGCTGTTTACTCATCTTAAATATAAAAATTATGCATAAAGTATTTGTATATGGATCACTATTGAGTGGTATGGGCAATCATAGATTGCTCTTGGAATCTAAAAAGCTGGGAGTATCTCATAGTCCTGAAGGATTTGGTATGATAGATCTTGGCTACTTTCCTGGGGTTGTTAAAATTGATAGACCCGGCTCCAGAGTTATTGGTGAGGTATATGAAGTAAATGATGAAACCCTTACCAGATTAGATAGACTGGAAGGGTATAATCACACTGATGGTACCAGAGGATTATATAATCGTCTTGAAATAGATACTGACTTTGGAAAAGCCTTTATCTATATATTTAATAACCGTTATGGTGAATCTAATCATCTGGTAGAAAATGGGGACTGGAGAACTTATTATAATAAAACAAGAGGGATATGAAAAAATATGTAAGGATAAGAACTAAGAACTCTACTGCTGCTCCTTTAAGAAGGAGCATTTTAGTTGATGACTGGGCTGTAGTCCGATTAGGATCTGTAACCTCTACTGAGGATATCAGAATAGCTTCTGGTATACCAAGAGGGGATAAGCTTATTGAAATTAATACTCCTGAAGGTGTAAGAAACAGTAGTTCCAAGCTTCGTATGAAAAGATGTTTTGCTGAAAAAGAAGTACCTCAGGCAGAAGGTTGGACTACCAGAGATGGAAGAGACTTCTCCGGTATATTTGGTAGAGATACTCATTGCGATATAGCTGACCTTCCTTATCCAATTGTAGCCAAGAGGGTATTTGGATGTCAGGGACGTGGTATGGAGCTTCTTAAAGATAAAAAAGAACTAACTGTATTTCTTAAGGCAGATCATTCCCTTTACAATTGGATCTTTGAAGAGTTTTATAACTATGGTAGGGAATATCGTCTTCACGTTGCAAGAGGTGTAGGTGTATTTATGTCCTGGCGTAAATTACGCAGGCAAGATACTAAAGAAGATCGCTGGTTTTTCAATAATTCTAACTCATGTTGGATAGGACCAGGTCATGGATCTTTTGATAAACCTAAATGCTGGAAGGCTATGGTTAAAGCTGCTAAAGGAGCCTTGGATTCATGTGGTCTGGATGTTGGAGCCTGTGATATCAGGGTTCAGACCAGTAAGCAGGAAGATCCTAAATTCATTGTATGTGAAATTAATAGTGCTCCATCTCTTGGAGATTATGGTATTGTAGAATATCGAAAGGTAATCAAAAAGTTAATTAATTCAAAGAGGAATGGCAAATGATGTTATTTTTGATACTGCAGGTAGTGATATGAGATTTAACAATGGGGCTACTATGAAATTCATTCAAACTAATGATCAAATTTTAGCTCCGGAAATGTCATATTCTGTTACTAAATTACTATGTTGTTCTCCTGTAAAAGATACTAAGAAAAATTGGTTTTACTTATGTCCAAGTTATACTACAGGAGTTAAATCTCTCCAATCCTGGATAGATGAAATTTCCCCAGAATTTCCTACCTTTGATATTAGATTAGTAAGATCTACCTGTAAACGATTGGGTGCTGGGGTAGCTAAAATCGAATCTAATAATTATCTAAACCTTTCTCTTAATTATAAAACAGGTTATCCGGTAAATCTGGAAGTTGATACTTCAGTAAAATCTGGGGCTCATTATTCTTACACGAATTCCAGGAATTTTGCTAAAATGTCTTGTAGTAATCTTGATTTTCTGGTACGAAGATTTATAGAATATTGTATAGAAAGAAAAATCAATATAACTAAAAACTTTGCTACAGATATTATAAAGGAATTTGTAGCAGGCAATATCCTTAAGATAAAAGAAGACTTCTCAAGACCATATGTAATAACGATCGTTCCTGTAGGAGGTAATGGTAATTCTTTTAAAGTTGAAGTTAATTGTATAGCTGACATTGATTCTATTACACCAGAAAAAGTAGTACAATATCTTATTGAGATCACTAATATTAACATAAACACCATAACTGATTATATACATTCTTGTATTAGTGTTCCTGTTAAAAAAGAGAAGGGATCACTTTATGTACAGGCTTTATATTCCAAGAAGACCTATAGGGTGGAAGCTTATCTAGCTCATCATCTTATAAGAGCTGGATTAAACAATGAGTTTAATCCTTTTATTGAACAATATTTCCAGATTAAGAAAGCTCTTCCTGAAATGTATTTTTGGAATCTTATATTTCTAACTCAGTTTGGGTTTAACTTTTACTATTATTACTGGTTAACAGCTGACAGGACGTTTAAACTTACGGATAAGAAAACATTCCTGGAGAAGGCTCATGCTTATACTGATACATCATCATTGCATTTCCTGAGAAATTTTTATATTGAACAGAATGGTATGACTTATAATATTCTTAAAAAACTTTATATTAAAGGAGAGTTTGCAGAAGTAGCCAGAATGTTAGGAAATACAGCAAAGATAACAGTAAGAGAAGATAAGAAAGCTAAACTTACTAATTTAAGAATAGCTGATAGCTATGAAGTATTATCCATGGACGATAAGTACTATCATGTTCGTGGTGATGATTTCAGAATGCATAAATATTTAAAAAGTCATTTTAATATAATAAGAGAAGCAGTATGAAATTTATAACTATAGGATCAGATCCAGAATTTTTTGTATTTGATCCAAAAGGCAAGCCTTATCCTGCAACTTTATTTGCAAAAGGAACTAAAGACAATCCTATTCCTATAGGTCCTCCTGGACTAGGATTTTTTGAACAGAGAGATAATCTATCTTTTGAGGGTAATGTACCTCCTGCAAAAAATAAGTTAGAATTTATCTCTAATATAGAATATCTGCGTGGCTACTTCCAAAAGAAAGTGGAAAAGTTTGGTTATAGTCTGTCTCCTAATGGAGTAGAATATTTTGAAAATAGATATTTAAAAACTCCTGAGGGTATGGAATTTGGTTGTTCTAAAGTAATTAGTGCCTGGGATAGCCATCAGGGTTATATGAATGAAAGAGCCACTCCTAATCTAAGAAAAGTTAAATATAGAGTGGCAGGATTTCACTTGCATATAGGATATGATGAGGAACTTACTCGTCTTAATAAAGTAGCATTAGATATTTTAATTGCAAGACTATTTGATTTATTTCTAACTATGCCATCTCATCGAATAAAACCAGAACCAGAGAGAATAATATCTTATGGTCAATATGGGATGTTCAGAAGTAAATCCTATGGAGTGGAATGTAGAACTTTAAGTACTTATTTTACTCAAATACAATATCTTTCCTGGGTATGGGATCAACTTTTCAAAATTGAAGAGTTTATTAACGTATGCTCTATTGATGATCTAACTAAAATGATAAAACATGCTCATTTTGTAGGTCAGGAAGAAAGGCGACTTAAAAGAATATTTGCTGAAATCTTTCATAGTTTTGATAATAAAGAAAGTTTAACTAAATTTAAAGAAAGTAATGATATATATACAGATGAAGATCTTAAACCTACAAAACAACCAAAAGCTATGTGGAAACCTAGTTATACTAGTGTTGGTTATTATAGCACAGATATTGATTCTGACACTGGTGGACTTACCTGGTGATATAATAGGAGCTTGTGGATTATTTGCATTTATAGGACCTGAACCTCATAAATATTTTTCCTGGGATAAGTTTACTATCTTAGGACTATTTAATGATTCAAGAGGAGGGGATGCTTGTGGTAGAGTTGTAGGTAATATCGTTCAGCATGGAACAGGAACTTTAGAAACTTATAAAAAATTCAGTTCTGAGATTTCTCCTGTAAAATTAAAAACTTATCCTCATGTTATATTAGGACATTGTAGAAAGGCTTCATCAGGAGGAAGGAATGAAATCTACGCTCAACCTATTGTTCTAAAGAAAAAAGATGTCAATATGAAATCCATTAAAGATACTCATCTGAAAAAGATCATTAAAACTTTAGATGATGATACTATAATCTATTCTGGAATTCATAATGGCACGATAGAAAACTATAAAGAACTAGCTCCAATGTATGGAATTCCTATAGAAGATCACAATGATTCAAAAGTTCTTCTTACAGCATTATTCTATAACAATTTTGATATATTGAGTAAATATATAGGAACTGCAGCTATTATATGGCAAAATCATATCACTGGAAAATCATTTGTATTTCGTGGAGCATCCAAGGTAGCTTCCTACTCTGTTAAAAGTAGTGAGGAAAGACCTTTATTTTATTATGATATGGGAAAAGGTAATTTCTATCTTTCTTCTATAGATGATGCTCTCAGGTCATTAGGAGCATCTGAAAAAAGAGTCAAGGAAGTAAAATTTAATACTATTATTATTTTAAAAGATGGAATCAGAATTAAAGAGATTATTATAAATCGTAATGAGGTTACTCAAGGTAAATATGACTGGTCTACATCTACTAAGAAAAGCAAATATTACAGAGATAATTATTATATGGGAGATCATGTTGAGGAAGATGTAGTTTATGAGCGTAACAGGGATAAGAAAAATCAACTTGTTCTTCCAGGATGGAACTTTGGTGGAAACAACAATACTCTTCCAAAAATAGGAGCAGATACTACCAGTCCTTTTGTAAGACAATTCGACAATTACTCAGAGCCTTTCAGATTACAGGCAGAAATATGTGACTCTCATAATAGTATAGTAATCAGAAAAGCTACCTTTAATAAGGGCAGATATTGGATGAATGGAGGTTTAATGCACGGCATTTATATACTTAATGGTATGGGAGTTATTCCAAGCAGACTTACTATGGATTCTTCTATTCTAAAGCCTTACTATTTTATCGAGGGTATTCTTCTGGATGGTATTACAGGATATAATAAAGTTCTTGAGATCCATAAAAAATTCATTACTGCAATTACTAGTAATATAGCTCTTCTAACTACTGATGAACAAAGATTTACTGAAGATATCGTAAAATATTCTAGATATCCAACTGTATCTTTGACAAGAACTATGGGAGAGCAGGATTGTTTTGACTCTATGGTAGCTTATAATGATGAGGATGCAAATAATTTTTACGATGGAACATTTAACCCATTATTTAGTGACAAAGATTATACTTTTAAAAATGGTAATCTTATTTCTATCAGGATGGCAAAAGGTAATATCCGTATAGCGTCACATGACGAAAAAGACAGTGAAATAACTAAAGCTTATTTTGATATTTGCAGACAGGATTTTACTAAAGATGATGATTATAAAAAAGGTCTGCAGTTGATGTATATGCCCGGAGCTAAGAATTGTCTATCTCCATTTCAAAATGCATTATTTGCCTTTGCTGACCTGAATGGTGAAGTTGAACTTACATTATTATGTGTTCATTACCTTCGGGATTTTTGTAATGATGTAAAAACTGCTTGCGGTTTATGTTCAACCCGAAATAGTAAATTACTTAGTCTTTGTGCAGTTTGTAGAGATTGTAAAACTGAATTAAGTAAATTAACAACAGACGTTGATTATGCAATATTCAAATAGTTTCATGGAAAAAGTAACAACATACGATGGTACCACTGCTTTCAGAAAAAATTGTAGGTTTATAAAAGGAACCTATTATATTAAAGACAAGCAGTGTTTTTGGTTGAAGGAAAGGTGGTATAGAATTAATAGTGAATATGTCACATATGATCACGAGTCTGAATCCTGGGTATTAAAAAGTACAAAGGATTTACTATATGGGATCATAGAAATATCTGAAGATAATATTCCTAAATTTGGTCACTTTGTTAGAAATACTAAAAAGAATGTATATATTCTCCATAAAGGTGTCCTGGAATGTGTCATAGATGTTAAAATCCTGGAAGAAAGATCCGGGATAAAAGAGGGGATGAATGGTTATTATTATTTCTCAAATCTAAAAAATATTCCTAAGGATTTTACCCATAAGTTAAAGCCTAAGAAGGAAGGATTTTATTCCTTCCCATTTAACTATGGTAGTGCAGAACTAATTCCTTCCTTTACAATCACCTTTCAAAATGAATTTATTGGTAGAGAACTCTTATCTGATGCATATAAATATCTATCAGGATATGCATTTGGGGTAGAGTTTGAAACTGAGAGAGGAGCTATTCCAGAAAAATATCTTCATAAGTCTGGTCTTATAGCATGCAGAGATGGAAGTATTACAGGTTTTGAATATACTACTATTCCTTTGATGGGTAAAGTAGGTATCCAGGCTCTTAAGGAAAATTGTGATCTTATAAGAAAGTTTTGTTCTTGTTCTGTCAATGAGTCTATGCATATTCATATAAGTGGATACCCAAGAACGATTAAAGCTATTGCAGCATTATTCAGATTGGGACTAATCCTGGAAAATGACATATATGCAATGTTTCCTTACTACTATGTTGATACCAGTAAATTTAAGAGAAAATCTTATTGCGGACCATTACCTAAAGTAGGTCTTGATAAAGATAATGCAAGAGACATATTTTCTGCTTTATTCCTATGGCTTAGTAATGGTATAGTATTTGGCAGATCTCTTCCTACCGGCCCTCATCCTATGGATCGTAGTGGACAGCATAAATGGGAAATTTCTCCTCGTTATGTTTGGCTTAATATGATTCCTCTTATCTGGGGTGGAAGAGAAACTATAGAGTTCAGATGTCATACTCCTACAGTAAGTTCCCAAAAAGTCATTAACTGGTTATATATAACCTTAGCAATTCTTAAATATGCTAAAAAGCATGCTGAGGAGTTAGTATTAAGCCCTCTTTCTGAACTTGCAAAAATATCCATTGATGAAGTGGTCAGAGAAATATATCCAAAGAAAATATCAAGGATACTCGTTAAGTACATAGAAGATAGGACAAACTACTATACAGATAAAAACGATGCCATAGGGGAAATAGAAATTCTTTCCGAGGAGAAAAATAATGAAATGTTCAATTTAATAACTTTCGTGTAATATGTATATCAATAGTTTAGTTGGAGATTGGGAAAGGATACTTGATAGCGTATTTAAAGACCAAAAAGTTCTGGATAATCTTGGTCATATTAATAGGTTATATAGAATAAGTCCTATTAAAATCTATCCGGAACAGGAGAATGTATTTAAAGCTTTCAAGGAATGTCCTTATTCTAAGTTGTCTGTAGTGATCCTGTTGCAGGATCCATATCATGATGGGTCTGCAACAGGTATTGCAACAGCAAATTCTAATAATACCAGAATATTAAGTCCATCTCTGAAAATAATCAGGGACACCATATATAGAGAAGTGTATAAACTTTATTCTATTGGAGAAGCAGAACGACTTGCCATAGAGTCCCAGTTTGATCCTACATTAGTTTCATGGGCAAGACAAGGTATTTTAATGCTCAATACAGCATTAACTGTTGAAGCAGGTCATCCACAGAGTCACCAGTCTTATTGGTCCAGATTCACTGAACTGGTTTTAAGAAAACTAAGTGATATAAATAGTGGTATTATATACTGTCTCTGGGGTAAATATGCTGATGCCTATTCTATATATATTAATTCAAATAGTAATACTATTCTTAGGTGTACTCATCCTGCATATGCTTCTTATAGAGGTCTTCCCTGGGATTGTACTCATTTCAATGATATTAATAAATATCTTAAAGATTTTAATAACACAACTATAATTTGGTAATATATGTTTATACGAGAAGAAGTAGATCATCTAAAAGATTTGTATAGAAATATTTTTCACGAAAATGTTGATAATTCAAAAGAATTTACTAAATTTGTGAAAGGTTTCCCCAACGATTTAAGAATAAAAGTTGAGGATTGGATTACAGAACAGACACAAAACATACTAATTAATGGCATCTCCAGAGATGCACAGTCTATGAATAGGTTTGACAGTGCCTATGAACTTGATACGTTTATAACTAATTATATAGAAAATAATTATGTCTGAAAAAGTTAATGAATTAACAAAGAACAGAGGCTTATTTAAACTTTATGAGTCTTTTACCTCTGATGAAGAATACAATGCAAGTAGGTGTCTATCATATTCTATCTTAAAGAATTTGCATGACAATCCAAAGGTATTAATTGAAGAAAAAGTAGAGGAAGAGAAGGAATGGTTCACATTTGGTACTCTGGTAGATGTTATGCTCACAAGTACTACTGAGGAACTTAATAAGAAGATATTTGTAAATGATAAAGTTCCAAGTGAACAGTTTAAAAATATAGCCGAATATATAGTAGCTAATAATATTACTGATATTACAGAAGCTACTGTTGAAAATATATATGAAAAGTCAGGATCTGCTGTTAACTGGTTACCTACTACTAAGTTAAAAAGACTTAAGGAGGAATGTACCAGTTATATAGTATTGTTAACTGAACATAAGGGTAAGATAATAGTAAGTACAGAACTTATGTTGGAAGCTACAAAGATAGCTGAGGTATTGAGAACTCATTCCTGGACTAAACATTTATTCTTATCTGAAAAAGATCAGATTGCTGATAACATCGAAATACTTTACCAATATAAAATAAAGTATATCTATGATGGTATTCAGTGTAAAAGTAAGCTGGATATAATTATAGTAGATCATGATCAACAGGTAATTTATCCTTTTGACCTTAAGACAGGACATGATCCATTTAGAGTATTTGCAAATCATGCACTTTATAAATATAAATATGGCTACCAAGGAGTTTTATATAAAGAAGGTCTTGATAAATTTATAAAAAGTCATACTGAATTTGAGGGATACGATGTAGATAACTTTAAGTTTATTTACATTAGCAGACAAAGTCCTACATTTCCTATAATCTTGGAAATGACTGAAAGGTGTCATGTAGAATTTAGAGATATTGGAGTAAAAAACCTGATGTATGATATTCCTCCAATAGGTGATCTAATGGAAGAAGCAGAATATTATATTAGTCTTATCAATGAAGACAAGATTCCTGATCTTCCTTATAGTCTTATACATGACAGTGGACTTATAAGAACTGAGGGAATCACTAAACCTTATGAATTAATTTATTAAACAAATATATAATGTATAAAAGAGTTGATGTTGAGAAAGCTGCATTGGATTATTTTAATGATAGTCTTGTGGCTAACGTGTGGATGGATAAGTATGCTCTTAAGTCAGGGGAAGGAGAATATGTAGAACTTTCCCCTGATGATACTATTAAACGAATGGCAAAAGAACTTAGTAGGATTGAAAATAAATATAAGAATCCTATAAGCTATGAAGTTATTTACGATCTGATGAAGGGATTTAATAAGTTTGTCCTTGGAGGATCTCCATTATTTGGAATAGGAAATGACTATACACTATCTACATTAGGTAGTTGTTTTGTAGTAGATTCACCTATAGACAGCTATGGAGGGATATTTAAAACTGATCAGGAATTGGCCCAGCTTATGAAGCGCAGAGGAGGCGTAGGAATTGACTTATCTAGTATTCGTAACAGAGGATCAAGAGTTACTAATGCTGCAAGTTCTTCAACAGGAGTAGTGCCATTTGCAGGAAGGTTTTCTAATACTACCAGAGAAGTAGCCCAAGAGGGCAGAAGAGGAGCTCTTATGCTATCTTTAGATATAGAACATCCAGATTCTGAAGAATTCATCTCTGCTAAGGATGACCTTAATAAAATAACAGGAGCAAATATATCTGTAAGAATATCAGATGAATTTATGAAACATCTGGAAGCTGATAGAAATTTGAAGCTCTGGAATAAACTAATTCATCAGGCTTGGAAATCTGCAGAACCCGGTGTACTTTTCTGGGATAGGATTATAGAAAATAGTCCAGCTGATTGTTATGAGGGATTTAATACAGTTTCCACTAATCCTTGTAGTGAACTACCACTTTGCCCTTATGATAGCTGCAGGCTTGCCGCTATTAATTTCTATGCATATGTTAAGAATCCTTTCACTGTAGATGCTATATTTGATTATGATGAATTTATAGGAGATGTCCATGTAGCACAGAGGATGATGGATAATATCATTGACCTTGAAGAAGAGAAGATTATTAAGATACGTAATAAGATTACCAGCGATCCTGAACCAGAAAAGATTAAGTCTGTAGAAAGAGATTTATGGTATCAAATACAAAATAAACTAATGATGGGTCGTAGAACAGGACTGGGACAAATGGGATTAGCTGATGCTGGTGCTGCTTTAGGATTAAAATATGCAAGTGATGAATTTATCAAATTTGCAGATACAGTAAATGATGTAATGAGTGCTCATTCTTATATGGAATCAGTAACTCTTGCTAAGGAAAGAGGAGCATTCCCAATGTGGAATTTATATAAAGAAATAAATAATAAATATCTCCAGAGGGTCTTTAGTCGTTTGGCAGAGGAACATATTGTAGAATACCATCAGTATGGAAGGCGTAATATTGCAAATTTAACCATAGCCCCTACTGGTAGTATAAGTATGCTTGCTGGTGTCAGCTCTGGAATAGAACCTGTATTTGCTTTATCCTACACTCGAAAACGTAAAGTATCAGCAGATAATCCTAACAAGAAATTTCAGGATAAACAAGGAGACTGGTGGGAGGAATACACTGTAGTACATCCCAAACTAAATTATTGGTTCAATGCATTTGCCGGTAACGAACCTAAAGATGTAGAACCTTGGCTGGATGAATTCCCCAAAGATATATTAGATAAAGCTATAAAACGCTCTCCATATAAAAATTCTACAGCTCATGAGATTGATCCATATACCAAGCTGAGACTTCAATCTATTATCCAACCATATATAGATCATTCTATTTCTGTAACTTATAATCTACCTAAGGAAACTACTGAGGAACAGGTAGCAAAACTATACTATACAGCTTGGGAATCTGGGTTGAAAGGAATGACTGTATATCGTGATGGTTGTAGAGAGGGAATACTATCTGTTAAGAAGGCAACCAAATTTGATAAGCATGATGCTCCTAAACGTCCAAAAGATCTGATATGTGACATTCATAATATTATGGCTAAAGGTCGTCCCTGGAAGGTATTTATAGGTCTCATGGATGAGATGCCTTATGAGGTATTTGCAGTCAATGGCACCATGGATAGAATTCCTATAGATAAAGGAGTATTAAGGAGAATTCAATCTGGCAGATATGATCTGATTTCATTGACAGGGGAAACAGTTATAGAGGATATTACTCATAATATGACTCAGGAAGAAGAGGCTTTTACCAGAACTATATCCTGGGCACTGCGTCATGGTGCTAAACTTTCCTTTGGTGTTGAACAACTAAATAAAGCTGAAGGAGATATAACATCTTTTGCAAAGGCTATTGCAAGAACGTTAAAAAAGTATTGTAAGGATGGAGAGATAAAGGGAGCAGCATGCCCTAACTGTGGAACTATAATGGTATCCGAAGGTGGATGCTGGATATGCAAGCAATGTGGTGGATCTAAATGTGATTAAAGATGAATGAAATAATTTATCCTGACTATGAAATAGGAGTGGTTAGAATCCAAGAACAGCCTCCTCTATTCTGCAGGCTAAGCGGAAAAGCTTTTACCCATATCAGGAAGAAGAACAGGGCAGATGATCTTTACTATCTTATACCTGTGTTAACGAGATGGGAGTCAAAGATAACCATCGCTGAGATAATTGATGAGTATGATGTAGAAAGAATAAGTAGAGAGCTGAAAGAAGCATTGCTCAAAAGATTCCTACATGAAGTATATAGGACTATAATGGTCTATAAAGTTGATCCCAGACTAAGGAATATGTATGGAGATCAATTATTGACTCTGGATGAGCTACAGATAACTGAACGTGAAAGATTAGGAATATGAAAAAGTTACTTGAAAAAGATTTTATTATGGACTGGTGGCTTGAGAAGTATCATGGTATAACATGTAATTGGCTTAGAAAGAATGAACCAGAACTTATTAAGACACCGGACTGGTATAAGAAATATACTGTTACACAGGAACAGCATGATACCTGGTACAATTGGGCAATAGATTATATGGCAAAATATTACAGGATATCTAAAAAAGTTACAAAAAGACGATTCTGTTTTGACTATCTCGATTGTTCACCTAGCATAAAGAAGCAATGATATATTTCATAGGTAATCCAATTGGTTATACCAATGTAGAAAATGCTACTATAAAACAGTTAGTAGAGTACTTTAGTGATAAATCTGAAGTTGGATTCGACATAGAAACCACAGGGTTTGATCCTTATATAGATAAGATCTTGTCATATCAATTAGGAAATGGAGTGCATCAGTTTGTAGTTGATGCCTCTATATATCCTATTGAATTAGTTAAGGGTATACTTTTATCTAAAGAGCTTTTGGTTCATAATGCAAAGTTTGATCTAAAGTTTTTATATCATAGGAATATTTACCCTAATTTAGTTTGGGATACTTATCTTGGAGAGTGTGTATTATACAAAGGAGACAGGACTGTACGTAAGAGTCTTGAAGCCACTGTACAAAGATATTTCAGATATAGTCTTACTAAGACTACCAGAGGAAAAATTTTCAGAGAAAGATTCTCATTGAAAGTAATTGATTATTGTGCTGAGGATGTAAAATTTCTTCCTGACATTAAACAAGCTCAATGGAATAGAATGCAAAAACAGGACTTGTTAAGTTCTATATCCCTGGAGAATTTGTTTGTAAAAGTTCTTACATATATAGAATATTCTGGTATATATATAGATGTTGATCTCTGGATAGCTAAAGTGGTACAAGATAAGGAGAATTACAGAATTAGTCTAAATCTACTTAATGACTGGATTATAAATAATAAAATTAATAGATATATAGATAGACAGTTAGATTTATTTTCGTCAGATATAAAGACTACAGTTAACTGGTCTTCTCCTAAACAGGTTGCTGAATTATTACAATCTCTTGGCATAAATACTAAGGTAACTGATGAAGTTACCGGGGAATTAAAAGATTCAGTAGAGTCTGGAGTACTTGAAAAACAGGTGGATAAATCCACACTCATACCAATCTACTTAAATAATAAGAAGCATGAGAAAATATTAAGTACCTATGGAGAGTCTGTATTAACTAAAGTACATCCTTTAACTAAGAGAATACATACCTCATTTACTCAAATACTTAACACAGGACGATTATCTTCTGGAGGGAAAATGGGTATTAAGGATACAATTAATCTTCAAAATATTCCCAGACTCCTGGATAAAATTGATCGTACAAAGGGTAAAATTTATGAAAGAGAATGTTTTACTTGCGAACCTGGTAATATATTAATTAATGCAGATTATTCAGGACAGGAACAGGTAGTATTTGCTAACTGGACTCTGGATAAGGATATCCTTGCATTTTACGAGGGGGGATCAGGTGATATGCATAGTTATATTGCATCCAAGATATTTCCATATCTTAAGGATATACCATTAAAAACAATTAAAAGTGACTATAAGAAAGAAAGACAGATTGCTAAGTCAGCTGGCTTTGCAATTAACTATGGAGGGGATGGAAACACTATTGCAGATAATCTTAATATCTCCAAAGAAGAGGGAGAAGAAATCTATTACTCCTACTTTAAAGCCTTTCCTGGAGTATCTGACTATTTTAAGAAAGCAACTGCTCAGGCATTAAGAGATGGATATATTTTATTTAATAATATAAGTAAGAGTAGGTGTTTTATAAACTTCTTTGATCAATATAGGAATGTTGCTGAGAAAGTTAGTCATTCTGGATTCTGGGAAAAATATCGTGAGGAAAAAGCTAACGATACACTTCTATATAAGAGGGAACTTAAACCTCTTGTAAGTAAATATTTTAAGCTGAGAGGCAATATAAGCAGGATGGCATTAAATTTTCCTATTCAGGGAAGTAGTGCTGAGATAACTAAACTAGCATGCATATATATCTTTGAGTATATTCTTAAGAATAATCTACAAGGAATAGTAAAATTCAGTAATGTCATACATGATGAAATATTACTTGAATGTCCTGAATCACTTGGAGAAAATCTTAAGAAAGTAGTAGAAGAATGTATGACAAGAGCTGGAAAGATATACTGTAAAGTAGTACCTCTTAAGGCGGATTGTAAATTAACTAAATACTGGAGCCATTAAGATGAAAAGAATAATAATTAAATGTGCAGAATGTGGATCTGAGGATTTATTATTTGATGCATATGCATATTGGGATGCACATGAACAGGAATTTAAACTTGCTAATACATTTCCTGAAGGGGATGTATACTGTAAGAATTGTGATAAACATGAAATATCAACTAAAGAAATAGAATTTTGATGGAAAAAGAACTAAGAATAAAAATTTATAACATCTATACCTGGATGTTATTTGGAGGAATGAGTAAGAAGGAGAGTATTGACAATTCTATACACGATTATACCAAGCCATGTACTGAATACGAGTTAGGTATCCCTCAGCATCTTGATAATAGTCCTGTAGTAAATACTTCACGTAAGCATTATGTACGTGATCCTATACTACCTATAGGTGTTGGTAGTTCCATACCAGTCACTAGCTACTGGGGAAGCTCTCTTTACAACACAGCAGGGATGAACTATGGAACTAATATAGGATATAATAATTCTAGATTATAATTTGGATAATTAAAAAATAGTTATTATCTTTGTAAACTTTTAAACTTTAAATGATGAAGAAACTACGAATGATTTCACTGGCTATCTTACTCTTTATAGGATATCCAAGAACTACAGCACCATCTGGAATGAATGATAAAGCCAAGATGGAGCAGTTTACGCAAGCTCTGAATTTTTTAGAGTGGCAGAGGTACGACAAAGAATTTGAACTATTCATAGGTAAACTAGGGTTCGATGAGTCTCACAATAATTGGAAAATAATTAATCCAATAGGAGCTATGGGAGAATGGCAGTTCATGCAGAGTACCTTACACATGTTAGGATATAAGGATATCACTACAAATAAATTTAGGCAGGATCCAAATATATTTCCAGCAGAGCTTCAACGAAAGGCTCTGGAAGCTCTTATAAAATCTAACGTTGCAATCATGCAATCATATATAGACAAATATGAGGGTAAAATTGTTGGAAGTATTAAAATTACAAAGGCAGGAATAATTGCTGCCTGTCATTTAGGAGGCCCAGGGGGAGTTAAAGCTTTTCTCAATACTCATGGAGAAACTAATAATGCAGATATGTATGGTACATCTATAGCCAAATATCTACATAATTATCAACATTTTGATTTAACTTTAAATTTAATACAATATAGAACATAGCAATAGATTGAACCAAACACACTGGGGTAGAGTTCTACTACCCCTAAATAGCGGGTTAAGTTGGAGGGGTTCCACGCTGGGCTCATATCCCAGGCACGGTTGTTCAAGTCAACCACCCGCTACCGGAAGATCTTTGTTTAAAGTGACTAAAAAGAAAGATGCTCGACCAGCAACCCCACCATGTAGGGGATATCACGGCCTCAAGGTTTCATGGGTGGTTCCATGACCGGAAGAAGGTGGCTTAGGATCAGAATCAGACCTCTTGGGTGTTTCTGATCCTAAGCCACCTT
>Ga0105104_10001579_pt1 | contig 17058 bp, 18 predicted proteins | sample PPLLaktember2015_3_FD_87034 | JGI IMG/M metagenome (GOLD analysis project Ga0105104, IMG submission 87034) | Freshwater sediment microbial communities from Prairie Pothole Lake near Jamestown, North Dakota, USA - PPLs Lake P7 Core (6) Depth... | ecosystem: Environmental > Aquatic > Freshwater >... | reverse complement strand
TTTTGAAGGTGCAATGGAGCTGATCGAAGCCATCGATCAAGGGACCCAGTCTTGGAACCAACATCGTCATCCCTACCTCTGGCGCAAATCCTACTCCTACAATCACTTATGAGATGAACCACTTAGTAAGCGGTCCCTACGTAATGATACTCTGCGGCAGATGGTCTACCCGGTTCGTATAAACGACAACGGTTTGTTTCTTCTCGAACCGGATCCGCGTAAACCCTGTGTTATTGAGATAAAACCAGACCCCATTCCGCCGTTCAAGGTTCAACAGCGCAGTCATGACTTCATTATAAAATCCCCCGTGACTCACCACGGCAACCCGGTCAGGGGTGTTGCCGTGTTTCTCTAACAGCTCTCCGATAAACGATTTTGCCCGTGCCAGCCTCAGGTCTTCCCACTCAAATGGGCGGTTCCACCAGCCTTCCGGGTTCATGCGTTCGGGTAGATCGAGCAGGGGAAAATTTTCTCGAAAGAATGCCAGGTTTTTTCCCGGCAGGCCGATCGGCTCTCCGGAATCGTTATCCAGATAAATCCCCCCGCATTCGTGCAGGCATTCCCATCCCATCAGCTTTAAATTCAACGCTTCTGCCACAACCATCCCGGTCCTGACTGCGCGTACCATCAGGCTTGAATAGATGTGGGTGATCCCAAAACCAGGGATATCTTCAGTATGGATCCCGCTCCCACCTCCTGGAGTTCCGGTTTTCATGAAATTCGCCAGGTAGCGCGCCTGTTTTTGTCCGATTTCAGTCAATATCGGATCGTCGTTCCGGCCGCGGTCCGAGCCAGATCGATCCCACAACGCATTATTTTCTGATTGTCCGTGACGGATGAAGAACAATTCCATAAGGTTAAGGTTGGGCCGGTTCGGTCCCGGTTGCAGCGGGGTCTCGCCGGGTCAGTCTCTTCCAGACGATCCCGCGCCTGGGAGAGAATAAAAATGTCAGGAAAAAAATCACAGTTGCCGTAAGAACGATGGCCGCCCCCGAGGATACATTGACATAATAACTGATATACAAACCAATGATGCTGGAAAATGCCCCAACCCCGGCAGACAGCATCATCATAGAGGGCAGCCTTCGGGTCAGCAGATAAGCGGTCGCCGCGGGGGTTACCAGCATGGCTGCTACCAATCCTACCCCGACGGTTTGCATGGAGATCACAATTGTCACCGCCAGAAGGACCAGGATCAGGGAGCGCAGCCGCTCGACCGGATAGCGGATCATTGCTGCCAGCACAGGATCGAAAGAAACGACCATAAACTCTTTGTAATAAAACAGGATGCATCCCAGGATAAAGAGACTCAGACCAGCGGTAATCCAAAGATCGGTGCTGCTGACTCCCAGTACATTGCCAAATAAGATATGGCTGAGGTCAACCGCGTAGGTCCGGATGCTGCTGATAAGAACAATCCCCAGAGAGAGTGCTCCCGCAAATAGTATCCCAATCGCAGTATCTTCTTTTATGGTTCCCTGCCGGGTAAAGAAGCCAATCCCAAGAGCCACCAGGATGGCAGCTATTAATGCCCCAACGGTCAGGTTCCCCTGGACAAGATAGGCTACAGCCACCCCAGGGAGCACGGCATGCGCCAGTGCATCTCCCAGAAATGCCATAGAACGCAAGACGACATAACAGCCCACAATCGCGCAAAGGATCCCGACCATAACTGCGGCGGCCAATCCTCTTTGCATAAAAGCATACCCGAGCGGAGCGATCAACCAGTTGATCATAAGTGGGCTGCCTCTGCCGGGTGAGTGTGCTCCTCGGGTGGGCAGCATTGATCCACGACGATCGAACCGTTGATTTGCAGGATCTGGCCGGAGAAAGCCTTACGCAAATGTTCCGTAGAGAACACATCCGGCGCGGGTCCATAGGCGATCAGGCGCTGGTTGAGCAGGAGGACCTGGTCAAAGCGGTTGGCGGCCAGCTCGAGGTCATGCGTGGATACCAGCACGGTAACCTGCTTTTCCCTCAGTACATCGAGCAGCCCCAGGGTTGCTTCCTGGGTAGAGACATCAACCCCTGCAAACGGCTCATCCATCAATAGAATATGCGGTTCTTGTGCCAGCGCGCGGGCGATAAAAACTCGCTGCTGCTGCCCTCCGGATAGATCGCCGATCGAGCGATCGGCCATATCCGCCATACCGAGCTCTTCCAGGCTGCGCAGCACGGCATCCCGGTCGATCCGGCCTGGCTGCCGGAAACCACGGTACCTTCCAAATCGACTCATCATCACCACATCCGCCACGGTGACCGGGAATTTCCAATCGATTTCCTCACGCTGCGGGACATACGCCACACAATCGCGGTGGTCTCCGAGCGGGCGGCCGTGGATCAGGATCTTTCCCTGGCTGAGGGGGATCAGACCCACCATAGCCTTGAATAACGTAGATTTTCCTGCTCCATTCGGTCCAACCACAGCAATCCGGTGACCATGCGGTACCTGAAAGGAAATATCTTCCAGGACGATGCGTTCGCCATAGCGGACACGGATATGATCGATTTCCAATCGTGCCGGTTGAGCGTTTTTAATTAGAGTACCTGTATTCGTCATCATACCAAGATCTGCTTTCCCGGGCTTCAACACCGGTCTCGAATTATACTTTATTGAAGGGCTCCGACAATGGTGCGCGTATTATATTTCATCATCTCAATATAGGTCGGGGCAGGACCGCCGGGTCCGGAGAGCGACTCTATATAAAGATCTTCAACAACCTTGACCCCCGTCTCCTGGCCGATCTGTTCGGCCAGCTGAGGGTTCGCACTGCTTTCGATGAATATCGCCTTCGCCTGAGTGGAGCGGATGCGGTCCACCAGGTCAGCCATCTGCATCGCGGTCGGGGAAGATTCCGTGCTGACACCGGGTATAACCGTCCCGATGATCTGGAATCCATAACGGTCCGCGTAATAACCAAAAGCCTCGTGGTTAGTCACCAACAGCCGTTTATCCTGGGGAATGGTCTGCACTTCCTGTTCGATCCACCCATCCAGTTCTTTGAGCTTGCGGATATATTCCTCCGCATTCTTACCGTAGGCTTCGCGGCCATCCGGGTCTGCCTGGCTCAAACCTGCCTGGATATTTTCGACATACCAGATCACCTGGTTCGGGTCGAGCCAGAAGTGGGGATCCCGATCAGCATGCTCATCACCGGAATGCCCGGTTTCTTCCGCCTCCTCACTGAGCTCCCCCTGTTGGGGAGATCGCGAGACCAGGCCTTCTGAAGCACGCACCACGATTTGATTTTTCTCGTGGTTTTGAAGGATATCCTCTAGCCAACCCTCTAAACCGGCCCCATTGAGGATAAGGACATCAATTTCCTTCAAACGGGCGATATCCTGGGGTCCGGGTTCAAAACTATGCGGATCCACGCCGGCGGGAACCAGGATTTCGACAACTGATCGGTCTCCGGCTACATTTTGTGCGATATCGGCCAGGAAAGTCTCCACGGCCAGAATGCGGATTGATTTCGGTCCCGCCTGGGCTGTGGGACTGGCGGCCTGGCATCCGGTCAGTGCAAAGAACAGGATCAATATAATGCCCAAGAGTTTCATACTTTTTCCATGTTTTTTTCCTACCGCTAAAGCATACATCCTACTCCACCAACCTGATCGGTGCTGCGTTATCCTGGCATTCCAGGCAAACACCGAATAATTGCAGCCAATGATCCTGGATATTGAAACCACTCTGCCTGGATATCACATTGAACAGTGAGCCCAGGTTATCTCCGCCGAAATAAACTGCCCTGCCGCACCCGGTGCACAACAGGATGTGCTGGTGACCCTGAGAAGCCCGAATATAGGTATGGCAGCCGCCCGGTTGGTGAACCCGCTGGACCAGCTCCAATTCCTCCAGCTTTTCCAGGGTACGGTAGACCGTCACCAGGCCTAACCCCCGGTATTCCTTCCTGGCCAGGTCATAGATTTCGATGGGGCTCAGTGCACGCTCGCTCCCAGCCATCAGATCGACAATCGCCCGCCGCGGCCCGGTCAATCGATACCCGCTGGCCTGGATTCGTCCATACCATCCTGAGTTCCCGATTGTATCGTCCATTCAGCCGCCTCTCTTTGATATTGAAAACCATTTTCATTATAATGGAAATCTTTGATCTGTCAAATCCCCCGCTCGCAGATACCGGCGACATCCTGATGTAGTGGTCAGGGCGAAGTCCTGATGTCCTGGTCAGGGCGCAATGACCGGGGCAAGGTCATACACCAGACTCCCTCTCCCCTTGGGAGAGGGCTGGGGTGAGGGCGTGCGCTGGACTCGTTGAACTCGCTAAGGATGACTGGGTTGCTGAAAGGCCAGAACCGAGGAACCACAATCGGTCTGAAGGCCCCATCCATGCCCACCGCTCCCTCGTCCTTACAAGACCTACGGCCGTCTGCGGCGAGGGAGTGCGCCAGACTCGCTTCCCATTCCCAATGGTCGATTTGTCTTGTGCACGACGCCGCCCCGGTCAAGACACCAGGACTTTCAGCCCTGGCCAAAACACCCTGACCAGTACATCAGGACTTAGCCGGGACCTATAGCCGAGGACGCCCCGGATAAACCCCGGGATCTGCGAGCGGCTGAGCGGGGGTGTGCACCGGTCCCGCTGACATCATCCGGGGTGACGTGGTACCACATCTGGTCTGGAAGTCCGCGTATCCCACCCATCCATGCCCACCGCTGCCTCGCCCACCATCTCCCTTTATCCCACGGGCGCTAACCCGGATGGAACAGCAGCCCGCGCAGGATACCGATGATCAACCCGCCCAGGACCAGCCAAACGGAATTGAGCTTATATTTTCGGATGAGAAAAATGGATATTCCCGCCAGCCCAAAAGTCAGCCAATCGACCAGCGCAACCCGGCCGAGCTGCCAGGTCACCGCTGCCATCAAACCTAATGAGGAAACATTGATCCCATCCAGGATGCTGCTCGCCCACCTGGACTGGCGGATGCGCGGGATCAGGGGATTGCTCAGGGCAACAAAGATAAATGCGGGTAGAAAGATCCCTACGGTAGCCAGGACTGCTCCCGGGACGCCCCCCAGGATATAGCCGATAAACGTTGCCGTGGTAAAGACTGGACCCGGGGTGACCTGTCCGACAGCAATCGCATCGATCAACTGCGTGTCGCTCAACCAGCCCAGACGCTGCACCAGGTCGGCCCGTAAAAACGCCAGCAGTACATAACCGCTGCCGTACAAAACCGCTCCAATTTTCAGAAAAACAAGGAATAACCCGGCCAGGCTGAAAGGCTGCCCGCTGGTCAGGCTGACCGGTAAGCCGGCTGCGGGCAGAAGAAGCGCGGGCAGAATCCCGGCTGTTCTGCGGAAATTCTGAACCAATCCGACCAGGGCTCCTCCGGCAAACAAAAGCACGATCTCATTCACACCCATAAAATAACCGGCCAAAGCCATGATCCCAACCAGGGCGGTCAGCGGACCCTTTACTGCCTTTTGCCCCAGCATGATCAGCGCATCCAGGATAACTGCGATGATGACCGGCTTGACGGCGTACAACAACCAGGCAGCCGCCGGAGTGGTTCCAAACCTGATGTAAATTCCCGCCAGACCCATCACGATCAGCATTGCCGGTAAGATAAAACACACCCCTCCCACAATAAGTCCCGGCCAGCCGGCGCGAATATACCCCAGGTGGATCGTCATTTCTGTGGAGTTGGGACCGGGTATCAGGTTGGTAGCACCCAACAGGTCCAAAAAATGCTGTTCGTCCACCCATTTGCGCTTTTGAACCAGTTCCTGGTGCATCATCCCAATATGGGCGGCCGGACCCCCGAAGGCAGTCATGCCCAGACGCAAGAAATATAGGGCGACCTCACGCAGCCGCCCCTGCTTCCGTCCTGGGGAGAATGTTTTAGGGGTCTCGTCATGGATTGCTTCCATCTCCCCCACTCTACACCAAGCCCGGGTTTTGAGCAAGCAGCCCACATGGAACCTTTTTTCGTGGTCTGGTGTATATTGATTGAAACGCTCGGACGGAGAAACGTTTGACCGAAGCCGACTTGATTACATCCGCCCGGTTGGGAGATGGGCAGGCCTGGGAGGACCTGGTCCGCGGGCACCAGGAACCGGTCTTCCGCCTGGCTTATCTGTTCTTGGGAGATGCCGATGATGCGCAGGATATCGCCCAAGAAACCTTTATCCGCGCCTACCAATCGTTAAACCGTTTTGATAACACCCGGCCGTTCCGGCCGTGGTTGATGAGTATTGCCGCTAACCTGGCGCGCAACCGGATGCGCGGGTTAAGCCGCTATATCGCAGCGTTGAAACGCCTGGTCCAGGCAGACCCAACCGCCCTCGAACCACAACCGCTCACCCCTGAAACCGGCCAGGATGTCGACACATTATTGCAGGCAGTTAAAAAACTCAACCTGAGCGACCAGCAGATCATTTATTTGCGTTATTTTTTGGAAATGACCGAGCAAGAGACCGCACAGACATTAAAAATTGCCCCCGGAACCGTCAAATCCCGCTTACACCGCGCCCTGAACAGGCTGCGTGACTATCTTTCAACCGGCGATCCGGCACATGATGAGGAGGCGGTCCATGAACCGTGAGAATACATTCTTGAACCAGGATGGACAGCCCCCAGAGCAGCGCTTTGAGAGGCTGGTCCAAACCCTGGCACGCCAGATGGATTATCCACCCACCCCCGATCTGGTTCCCCGGGTGGATTGGAAACGCTATTCCCGCCGGGTTCCCACCTGGCTGCCACAGCGCCGGGTGGCCTGGGCTGGATTGATCCTCATTCTCATCCTGACCCTGGCTCTCGCCGTACCCCCTGTACGCGCGCAGATAGTCCAATGGATCCGCGTTGGAGCCGTGATCATCTTCCCACGCGGCGCCGAACCCACACCTACCCCCACACCTGTGCCAACCACCGGGACCCCTTCTTCTGTTACTCCAACTCCCCGTCCTACACCAACGAACCTTCCATCCCTGTTAAATCTGAGTGGTGAGACTACATTACTGGAGGCTTATCAAAGGGATATCCTCCCGATCCGCATTCCAGAGTATCCCGCGGATTTGGGTGAACCAGACATCGTCTATATCCAGGAGTTCTGGGATACATCCGGTGTGATCTTGATCTGGTTGGAACCCGAGGATCCCGAACGGGTGCGCCTGGCCCTCTTCGAGCTCACGTCCAACCACCTGGTTTTTGAAAAGGTTCGACCTCGCATCCTGGAAGAGACCCGGGTGGGCGATACGCATGCTTTCTGGACGGAAGGACCCTATATTCTTCGTTTTAGAAATGGGAATATAGATTACCAGCGTATCGTCGAAGGCCGCGCGTTGATCTGGACCGAAAAAGGGTTGACTTACCGCCTCGAAACAGACCTGGATCTCAATGAAGCTGTGAAAATTGCCGAATCGCTGTACTACTACGAACCCGGACAGCCCCTGCCTGGAACTCCGACCCCATGAGCGGTGTACAGGGGTAGAAGAAAGGAGTTCTCGAGATGAAACGCTCGCCCGGTTACCCTCAAATGGTCACCCTCCTGCTGGTTGTCGTGGTTCTGTCCGCCTGTATTCCGGGTCTGACCGGTAAACCGGCGGTCCCGCTGACTGGAATAGATTCACCCACACCAATCCCCACTGCTGTCCCTCCACAATCGCCCCTGGCCTCCAGCCTGCTTCTTTCCTCTTACGATTCGCGCAACGAAAACTTTAGCCTTCACCTGGTGGACCCCAAAACCGGTAAAGATACACCCGGTTATCCACCTTTCACAATGGGCAGTACATTCTGGCATAGTTTTTCACCGGATCGGAAAACCCTGGCGCTCATAACAAATCATAAGCCCGAATGCATCCATACCTGTCTGGTCTGGATCGATCTCACCACCTGGAAAACCGATGCGATCCAGCTCGATTTGAAATTGACAGATTTCAACTGGTTCCCTGCCCTGGAATTTCACCCAGATGGAGAAACAATTGCCCTGGCATATTCCAATGGTCGCAGCGATCACCGTCTCTTCCTGGTCGATATTCTAAATAAAACAATACCTGCCCAGGCTCCGCTCCCGATCCGCCCCAGCCAGGTCCGTTTTTCGGGATCGGGAAATGAGCTTTTGGTCTACGGGTCATTCTCCGAAGACGAAAATGAGGAGAACCCTGTGGTATCTGCCCTGGCAGTCAGCGTGGCGGCCCTTGAAGTGGTATGGAAAGTCGATCTGGATGGGGTTAAGGATGGTTTGTACCAGTTGGAAGGCAAGGAAGCCAGCCCCGCCAACCAGTTTTATTACACTGCGGGAACTGCCTTCGATCCGGATGCGAGCCGCCTGTACGTGGTCCACCCCGACAGCAGCCTCCTGACGACCGTAGATTTCAAAAATCGCCAGGTAAAAACAAACGAGGTCTCTGCGGCACGCTCATTCCTCGAGTGGATTTTGGAATTGACTGCCCAAAAGGTCGAAGCCAAGTCTCTCAATGGCACCCGCCTGCAGGCAGCCCTCTCTCCGGATGGCAGCCGTTTATATGTGACCGGCGTTACGGATTCGTTAATCGACCCGGACGGGGGCAGCTGGGAGGTGGAACAAATTCCCTATGGGCTCAGAATTATTGATACCGGGAGTCATGTGGAGATCAAGCGGTTGGATACAGTATCCAATGAATTCCGCCTGGACCGGGAAGGAAATTTTCTTTACATGTATGGCTGGGGTGATTCTGAAGGAATTCCGGTGAATTGGACCGAAATCTATAACCTAGAACGGGACCAGGTGGAGCAGAAGGTCCTTCAATACCGGGTAACCCCTTCTCATACCCTGGGCGATGATCCGATTTTGATATCTACAACCTATTTGCAGAATGGCACCACCAACCTATCGATCCTGGATCCGTCGAGCTTCCGCCCGGTATTCGAGCAAATCGATAGCTCTACGATCCCCCAGGAATGGATGATCATACCCTGATTGAAAGGACGGGTTGATCGACAGGTTGCTCCCTGAAAGTAAACCCCAGGGGGTAGCTGGTTCCGATCCCGTTACCCCTTGATCCATTCTGCAAGGATGGGGTGGGTTTTAACCGGTACGAACTCGACAAAACGGTAGGTCGCGAGTCTTTTCAGGGCATATGGATCTTGCTTGAAAAAATCCTGGAGTTCCTCCAGGGATGGCGCTCGAGCGATAAGGATCCCGCCCACCCGCGGCTCCTGAGGGCCATTGCATAAAAACCAGCCCCGCTCGTAGCCAATTTGTAAATAAGCCCGGTGTTCTGCTACCGATTCGGCTACCTGTTCGTATGGGACCTGGTAGGAGACTTCGATGACAAAATGCTTCATACGGCTGCCCTCACTGTTGTAAAGTTTTCAGTATTCATTTTAGTCGGGATAACTTCTCCATCATCGCTTGGGCTGGTTATCATTTGATCAATTTGGGGTTAACATTGATTGTATACCCCTTCTGGAATTCAAACCAACATTGGGTGGATGATTCTAGTTCTGAGCATATATTGTCCGCGGTGGGAACTGGCAGGATTCCTTCCAAAAACTATTAAAAAAAGGGGTGGCCATTTCAGGCCACCCCGGATCATCCAGGTATTTTTCACGCATCATCCGGATCTTCGTCCTCGAGGTCTTTCAGATCTTCAAGGTCCTCATCGAGATCCTCTTCAAGATATACATCCTCGTCGTCGGCATCATCGAGCTCTTCGAGCTCGGCTAAAGCTTCTTCATCCTCATCAAGGTCCAGTTTATCGAGGATTTCCAATTCATCCTCCTGATCCTCTGCCGACCTGGGATCGAGCTCCCAACGGTGACGGTCTCTTGCCTGTACCTTGCTGTAATCCAGGGGCTCGTCGTCCCGGTAACGCAAACCGGCAGATTCGCCCAACTCATCCACAAGATCCTGGTCTGGTGTCGGGTTGCTGGCTCCAACGGTTTCTTCACCGCTTACATCCGCTTTGTCCCAGGCCGCATCCACATCATCACCAGAAATATCCGGAGATACCCCTCTATGTTCTTCCAAATTCTCAAGAAACTTCCCACCACTGTCACCCAACCCCTGCCGCTCGGCAAAATCTTCGATCACATCCTTATCGTCACTGTAATGCTTGCTCGGGTTATCCGCGTCATCCAGGTTCAACCGGTTGATCAGGTAATCCTGCGCGGGGTTATCTTCCAGGGGATCGGGAACTATTTTACCGTGATCCTCAATCACGAAATCGATGGGTGAGGCTTCATCCAAAACATCCCGGTCTCCCTGAAATGGATCTTCTCTATCGGTATCAACCCCTCTTGCAGGTCGGCCCTTTACCGTTTTCCCGGGGGGTTCGCTGCTTTCTTCTGCCTTAGGAGGATCCCTGAAACGGTCTTTCTTTTCTCTAGCCATTAAGTTCACTCCATGCCTTTAGCAATCATTGTCCTCAGGCCGTTTCAGTGTATCTCCATCGATTTATACTTCCAAGCCGGGAAATCCCTAAAGATTCACAGGGATCTCCCTAATTGATCTTTACCCGGTGTAACCTACACCGGCCAATCCGAAACCCCTCATTCCGGACACTGGAGTTCGATAAAGCGGATCGTATCCAGGATTTCCTCGCCGGTATACACAGGAGTGGTTTCCCCGCTCCGGCTGAAGTTGTAGATCTCTCCATACCGGTCAAGGATCACAACCGCAAAACCTTTCCTCTCCTCTGAGCCCAGGATCAATTCAAAGGCTTTCCCAATCTGATCGATTAGCAGCGGAAAGCGTATCTCAGGAACTACAGCTTCAACCTGCCGGCAGATATCCTCTGATCCGCACACCACCAAAACTTGCGCATTTTCCCATTCCAGATCAGCCTGGGCATTTTTGAGTTCCAAGAGCCGTTTGGTAAATTCGGGCTGGACCGGTTCTCCTGTGACCATGAGAACCAGGTTAGCCCGATTGCGAAAATCAGAAATTCGCACTTCCCTGCCGTCGCGGTCCTGAAATCGGATATCAGGGATCATCTGTCCGCTCTTTATTTCTTCGCGCCAATCAACCATTAATCGACCTCCTAATGATAAGCTCCAAACGATAAGCTAATCCTCGGTTGGATATGCCCAGGACGGGCTGATCCAATCCAGATCCATTCTCAGCGAATCGATGGGTAAGATCTGTGTTTTACCAACGCCAAGGTCCGCATGATACAGGTAAAAACTGCTGCTTTCATTTTCGGCACTGATCACCAGGTCCTGCGCATCTCGACCCCAAACCATGGCCAGAACGCTGAGACTGGTAAACACCTGCTGAAGACCGGTACCATCCGCGTTAAGCACGTAAACGTCTTGCTGGTATCCCGGGCTTTGCGAAACCCGGCTGACCACAAATGCGATTTTCGTCCCATCCGCTGACCATATAGCATTCGAGATAATCCCGCTCTGGAAACTGGCCAACATCCGGGGTTCGCTCCCCTGCATATCCTGAATACCGATCGAGCTGCCAGTATCTGTAGAAGTAATAGTAACAACCCGGTCTGCCTGTGGGGAAATTACCGGCATAGGGGTTTTGCCGGTCATCTGCATCCAGACTGTTTTTTCGCCGCTTTGTGGATCATATTGGTAGATATCGGTCGACAATTGATGGGTATTTCCAACCAGGAGTTGGTTTGCTTGTGTCCAAACCAGGAAACGGATCTGGCTTTCTTCACCCGAGAGCTCACCCTGGGTCAAATTACGCGCGTCGCTTCCATCTGGGCGGAGAACCATGACATCATCAATCCCGTCTTTCCGGGCGATCGCTGCCACCCAATCCCCATCAGGTGACCAGACCGGGGTAAACATCGCCTCGGCTTCTGCCAGCTCAAACCATTCTCCGCTTTCGCGCTGGAAGCGATACAGCCGAGAAGGGATTCCATACTGCTGCTCGCCAACCACTACCAGCGCCTGTTTTCCATCCCGGGACCAGGTCAGGGCGTCTACCCGCGAGAGCAGCCGGTTCGGGTAACCTGCAACCGTTTCGGGCGGAGGGCAGTTGGCAGATTGCAGGATACACACACCCGGCACTCGTACCAATTCGAGGCTCAGATGCTGTTTATCCAGAACTATGAAATATAATTCCCCCGCTGTGCGGGTCAATTCTTCGTCAGCTGGGGTCGCTTCAACCTGAGGGATCGACCCAGGCGTACCCAGGTAATCCTGGGCAAATTGGGGTACCTCGCCAATCTGCCGGGCAAACGCATCCGGAGGGAACTCAACATCGTAGACGATCGATTGGATAGAAATTTCCGTCTCGATCCGTTCTCCGCCGGCCTTGCTGAAGTTTTGCCAGCGTAAAACGATCCCCGTCTTGGTATCCAACCAGAAACGATCCACACGCTGGTCGGGAACGCGATACCAATCTACCACCAGCGCCTCACGACCGGCTGCGCTTTCAGGCCGCACCGGATGGTATTCTCCCCCTCGTTGGGCCAGACTACTTGGAAAAAGTGCATCGTTCAGCGGAGTCCCCAGGCTCATCGCCATAGGATGGGAAGTGACCGTATCGCTGACGGATCGGGCTGGATTGTACGGCGCCCGATCGAATTCCGAAATGGATGAAACCTCTTCCTGTCCGGCAGCCAGGTCCCAACGGCTGATTGCACTGCCGTCGGAAACCATCAGCTGCTCTGGCCGCTGGTCCGTCGCCCCAATCAATATCCGGAAGAGATAATCTGGCTGCTCGATCCAGGCCTGGACCCGAGAGACCTGCACCGGCTCAGATTGGGAAGGGTCAGATGAGAAATACGTGATTTGAGCGTCTGCCCATAGGGTCTGCCAGAACTGGTAGCTATCCAGCATGCGCAGGCGGATTTCCTCGGATGCTGACTGCATGGAGAGCGGCGGAATGGAGGGGGTCTGGCTGGCAACCTGTGTGGCCAGGCGCGAGTTTTCCTCCACCAGGGCATCCACTGCCTCCGTCACCAACATATCCGGGGTAGCGGTTTGCTCTAATGAAATTTCAAAGGTTCCACACGAAGATAACAGGAGTGAAACCACGATTACAACAAAGAACAAAGTTTTTGGGCAGGATTTGTACAGCATCGTTGCTCCGTCTGTAAAGTATACATCCTGGTGCAGGACACTGGCAGTTACGTGCGGATCTGCCGGGAAATTTACTCGTGTCCTCGATACATGTTCTGCACCTGGATAGAACCAAATTTACTTTACTACGCGGTTATCACAAGGCCTTTACCTGGTTGTTACAATCTCGTAACAGGCTCAATCTGGATCGAGTATGGATGAGATCTGCTGCTCCAATACTTCCTGGTTTAATTCACCAATCTGTATCCATCGGATGGTCCCCTGGCGATCGACAAAAAATGTGGTCGGCAAGTTTTGGACGCGGTACAGAGGATCATGGATCTCCCCGGTTTCGTCCAGGAGGATCGGGAATTCCAGGCGATGCTCCGTGACAAACTGTTCTACCTTAGGGAGCTCATCCAGAAAAAGGTTATTGATCCCCAACACGACCAGTTCTTGATCCTGATAACGCTCGTAAGCAGATTGGAGCAGAGGCATTTCAAACCGGCAGGGAGGGCACCAGGTGGCCCAGAAGTTGAGGATCACCGGCTTACCTTTAAAATCATCCAGGTCGACGGTTTCTCCGTCGATATTGGGCAGTTTGAAACCCGGGGCGGGATTCCCGATATCGGGTCGGGACTTTTGCTCGATTGAGTTTGCGGTTGCGATCGCCGAGAGAGGCAGGTCTCCGATCCCAACGCCCGGAGTAGATAATATCCAGGGTGTATTGTCCGGCGGGGCAGCTATCTCGTCAGGAATTGAGGATGCCTCTATTCCCGCTTGAAATAGAGCAGGCTGCTGTGCGAGCCAATAGGCGCCGCCAGCTCCAACCCCGAGGATGATCCCCGCCAGAATAACAACTGTGATGGCTTTCCTGGAAATAACAGGATCTTTTTGCAAGTCAGCGATTTCCTCCAGATGATTGATCCAGTTTTCGAGTTAAAATGGATCGACTGCACTTGATTATAACCAATCCGGTCCCTGGATATCACAATGGAGAATGTCATCCCGTCCACATTTCTACCCAACCCACCGGCGATAGAAATCCGCGAATGTAAGCGGGCCGGCTGCGAACTCCGCTATTCTATTCTTGCCAGTGCGCCCAATCGGGAGCGCTGCCCGCGCTGCCGGGCCATCACAACCCTGGTTGAGGTTGTCGATCAGCCTTTGCGAGTTTCCAGGGCTTCAGGACCAGAAGATCGCCTTCATCTCGAAGTACTCCTGGATAATATCCGCAGCTCGTTCAATGTGGGCGCCATGTTCCGCACCGCGGATGGAGCTGGTGTCCGCCATATCCACCTGTGTGGCATCACACCCACTCCACACCAGCCCGAGGTACAAAAGACCGCCCTTGGTGCGGAAAGATCTGTTCCGTGGACTTATTACCCCAATGGACTCCAGGCGGCAGCCGTGCTCAAAGAGAGCGGCTGCCGTTTGTGGGCTCTCGAGGGAGGACCTCGATCCACAACCATATTCCAGAGAGAGCGAAACCAATCCGGCTCGCAGATCTTGTTGGTGGTCGGGAATGAGATTACAGGCGTCGATCCAGGGGTCTTGCGGCTGTGCGAGTGTGTCTTTGCAATCCCCATGCAGGGAGAAAAACAATCATTGAACGTTGCGATTGCCTTTGGGATCGCCATATACACGCTTCGCTACAGAATCTAATCCAGGCTAATTCAGATGGATGAATGCATCCGGGTTATCCAGGCTGCTGGGAACCCCAGGAGTAACCTTGAGCGCATGGATTTCCCGGCTGAGATACATAATTACCAGCTCCATCAAATCCCGCAGGTTGGGTGCAGCTAACAGCTCTTGTTTCTCCCGGTTCGAGATTCTCAAGGCTATTGAAGCCAGGCAGGCCAATGTGAGCGGTTCTTCCGGAAGACCATCTAACCTGATCTCGGTGCCCGTGAGCTGGCTTAACTTTTCCAGATAGGCGACCAGCTGCTGGCGGGTCGACTGATGCAGTTGTTCTATTTCTCCGGCTGCCCCGGTTTCCCAGGGCCAATAATCGATTAAACCCGTCAGGTAGGGTTGGTTTGTAAAGGACTGCGTGATCCGGAAGCGTTTATCACCCACGCAGATGATATTCATCCGTCCATCCTCGAGCCGGTCCACCTGGTGGATTCGCGCGGTTGTCCCTACCTCATACGGGTCGGCAGTTTCGCCTACTTCCTTCCCCTCGCGGATCAAAACGACCCCGAAGTTTATCCCCTTTTCCAGGCATTCCTGGATCATATCCCGGTAGCGCATCTCAAAAATGTGCAGGGGGAGAACCTGTCCGGGAAAAAGGACCGTGTTCAAAGGAAATAAGGGAATAATCGGGTTTGGATCCATTTTTAGTTCCCATATGCGATCTTATTCGTGGAATTCAGTATACCACCAGCCCGGTTGCGCTCCAAATCTCTGGATAAACAAAACCATTGTTGACATAATTAGTCCAATATTGTATATTAAACTTAGTCCGATCAGAAGCCTGTATCGAGCGGGGGTGCTAGATTCGGAGGCTTTATATGTGCTCCCCTGCCCAAAAACAGTCTTACCATGATTGACATGGACGCTTATTATTTATTGGTATTCGATGGATTGGTTAATGGTAGGAGGTAGAAATGACAAACGATCCAAATATTGAAGACGCCGATCGCGTTCAGGAAATTCGCGAAACCCACTCACCGGGAGAAGTCAATCGAGAGGAAGTGGTTTATGACACGGGCAGAGAAAGGCAGGCCACCCTTGTGCGGATAACCCAGCTTGTCTGGCTGTTGGGTGGGCTTCTGATAGGCCTGTTGGGGATCCGCTTTATCCTAAAGCTGATTGCGGCGAACCCGGCCAATCCCTTCGCTGCCCTGGTTTACCAGTTCACCGATGTATTTCTCTGGCCCTTTGCTGGTCTTACCGTCACCCCCGGGGTAGGCAACGTGGTGCTCGAGATCCCCACGCTTATTGGGATCCTGATCTACGCGTTAATCACCTGGGCGGTAGTCAAAATAATCTGGGTTTTATTTGCGCCCAACCGGTCGCGTAGGGTAACCACTTATCGTCAGAACCGCTTGTAGACAAAAGAAATTGGGCGAGTGATCACTCGCCCAATTTCTTATATATATCCTTGACCCCACACCAGGAATCCTCTAAACTCAGCGCATGGATAAAAATCCGGCGCTGCGAACTCGTCTTTGGTTGGGTAGGTTCCTGATTGGAGTGGTACTTTTCTTCAACATTCAGTGCGGGGTCCTGTTTATCGCCAATCCGGAGGCCTATCAACCCGGTTTCGAACTCCAGGGAGACCCTGGTCGGGGGATCATCCAGGGTATGGGTGTCTTATTCCTGATGTGGAATATTCCGTACCTGGTTGCCTGCGCACACCCGGTGAAATTCCGCATCTCGCTTTTCGAAGCAGTCGCCATGCAGACGGTCGGCCTGGCCGGTGAGACGGTTCTCTTATGGAGTCTCCAGGGGGATCACCCGGTACTTCGGCAGAGCGTTACCCGTTTTATCGTTTTTGACAGCCTGGGTCTGATCGTATTGTTATTGGCTGCCCTGGCAGTTTTGCCCCTGTTGAAATCAAATCCACTCGGAGGGATACCAAATGTTCTCCACACTGGTCAGCCCGCAAACCCTTTACCCCCATCTAAATGATTCGACCTGGCTGGTCGCGGACTGCCGGTTCGACCTGCAGGACCCCGACTGGGGTTTTATGGAATACCAGAAGAACCATATCCCTGGCGCTATCTATGCGCATCTGGATCGTGATCTATCCGATCCGATTTCCCCAACCACCGGCCGCCACCCGCTGCCTTCGATCGAAGAAATGCACAGGCGTTTCTCCGCTATGGGAATTGGCAAAGAGACCCAGGTCGTTGTCTACGATCACCAGGGTGGAGCGTATGCCTCGCGCCTGTGGTGGATGCTCCGCGCTATGGGGCACCCGGCTGTAGCAGTCCTCAACGGTGGATACCCCGCCTGGGTTGCCCGTGGGTATCCCACCCGACCAGGGATTGAAACCCGCCCGGCGGCCCATTTTTCCGGTGAAACTCGCCTCGCCTGGGCGGTGGACGCCGATGAGGTCGAACGGATCCGCACCGACCCC
>Ga0105104_10001578_pt1 | contig 17060 bp, 14 predicted proteins | sample PPLLaktember2015_3_FD_87034 | JGI IMG/M metagenome (GOLD analysis project Ga0105104, IMG submission 87034) | Freshwater sediment microbial communities from Prairie Pothole Lake near Jamestown, North Dakota, USA - PPLs Lake P7 Core (6) Depth... | ecosystem: Environmental > Aquatic > Freshwater >... | reverse complement strand
TTGAGATCAACTTTATAGGCAGAAATATACGGGCGGATGTATTCCATCACTTCCGGGGTGTTGTTCCCATTCGAGACATAGGCGCACATCAAGCCCGCGGCTTTGGCTTCCTTGAAAATTTCCACTGCCCATTCGCTGGTGATCAACGGCTCGTTGTAGGAGGAGACCACCGTCGAAGCATGGGTTCGATGGGCGAGCTGCACCATTTCCTGCGGAGAAATTTTTCGAATGTAATTGATTGATACATCTGATGATGGATCGCGCATGGCTTGCGAAGTCAGCCAGTTTTGGCAATTGGAAACGAGGAGGAAATTTGCCAAATAGTTGTGCTCCTGCTCGACTTCCATGTTGAACACATGACCTTTGAAAAATTCACCTGCGATTTCACATATCGGGACAAGATAAAACTTTTCAGTTTCAATGATCTTGGAGTTTGAATTGTTGTTCTCACACCAGGTCGTTGTTTGTTCTTCATATGACGGACCACTTTCGGCAATACCAGCCAAAACACTTTGTCTTTCCCATCGTATGTTATGAACAGCTTTATAAGATTCTATGTACTCCATTGCATTGACCATAGGCGAAGAGGGAAAATGTAACCATCTTGGCACTGCTAAATAGTGATAAGTTGCCAAGTGTTTGGCCTGCACCGTATAAGGCTCTGTATTTTGATCATCAGTCACATAAATACGATGATCCGGAGTACAGGTGATCGAAGGCAAATAGTAAGGCTTGACCTTTACCATCTCGCCTTCGTATGGATGCCGAAAGACGGCTTTGACTTTACGAAGACTTCCTGAAGAAGTAATCGCCTTCAAATCAAAAGGGATCGAAATATCACCATCAGGTTGTTTTTGTAAAGCAACCCCACGTTCAAAAGCATTCTGCAATGAAATAGGGCCTCGATTGGTAACGACCATCGTGTCACCTGTAAAACAGTACCCACAATGGAAATCGCAACCAAGCATCCCAAACGTCAATGCGTTGCTTCCGGGCATCACGTGGAAGAAGGGCTTCTTCTCGATGGGGTCGCTCTGCAACGCCGCCACGTATCCCCAGGGCACGCGCAGTTCTCCTCCTTCGTTGAACCGCACCTGGCAAATCCCGCGCCTGCCCGCGCGGATCTTACAGCGGTGTCCGCAGGCGTAACATTCGATCGTGTCGTCTGAAAGCTTCCTGTATAACTCCCCCCTGACCGTTAATGTATCCAGTAAATCACCAATTGTAGTAGCCATACTAACCTTCTACTTTCTCTACCGCCTGTCCCATTAACAAGTAAACTTTTCCATCACTTTGTAAGCTAAAACGTAGTCTTCAGGCTTACTTTAACAGGCGGCACTCTGTAAACAGTCATCCCTTATAATACCTCAAATGCTCACGGTTTGCATCCAGGCTGGCGGACAATCCTCCCGCATGGGCGAGGACAAGGCGCTCAAGACCTTTCTTGGACGCCCGCTCATTCAACGCGTCGTCGAACGTCTCTCGCCCATCGCGGAGGAGCTCATCGTGACGACCAATCGCCCGGAGGACTATGGCTTTCTGGGCTTGCGGCTCGTTCCGGACCTCAAGCCGGGTCGCGGCGCCCTGGGCGGACTCTACACTGCGATCGCTTCCGCCGCGCATCCCATCGTCGCGGTGGCGGCGTGTGACATGCCCTTCGCCAGCGCGTCGCTCCTCGAAGCGATGAGCAGGCTGCTCGTCGAGGAGGCAGCCGACGTCGTCATCCCAAAATCAGAAGAAGGCTACGAGCCGCTTCACGCCGTCTACCGCCGCGCGACCTGTCTGCCCGCGATCGAAGCAGCCATTGACGCCGACCAATGGAAGGTTATCGCCTGGTTCCCGCAGGTAAAAGTACGTGTTCTTACGTCTGAGGAGATCAGAGTTTTTGACCCTTCCGGTCTGGCGTTTTGGAACGTGAATACACCGGAAGAATTTTCGAAAGCAGAAGAACTCGCCAAAACTTAACCTGTTCAAGGAGACATGCAATGACCCTCGACTTGTCCGCCATTCGCAGCCAATTCCTTTCGCTCAGTCGTTCAGCCATCTTTTTGGATAACCCGGGTGGGACTCAAATCGCACAGCAATCGATCGATCGTATTAATCAGTATCTTGTTGAATGCAATGCCAATCATGGCGGCGCTTTCGCAACCAGCATCGCCTCTGACGCAATGCTGGAGGAAGCTCATCAAGCCATGGCAGATTTCTACAATGCCTCTTCCCCTGAAGAGATTATATTCGGCAACAACATGACCACGCTAACACTGTACATTAGCCGCTCGCTTTCGAGGGAATGGAAGGAAGGCGATGAGATCGTCGTCACGCGGCTCGACCACGACGCCAATGTGACTCCCTGGGTGCTGGCAGCAGAGGATCGCGGGGTCAGGGTCAATTGGGTGGATTTCGATGTGGAAGATGGCACGCTGCGACTGGATGATTTGCAGAAAGCGCTCGAACGCAAGCCGCGCCTGCTGGCTGTGGGCTACGCCGCGAATGGACTCGGGACGATCAATCCCGTTGCGGAGATCATCAAGATGGCACATGCGGCGGGCACCATGGTATACGTCGATGCTGTACAGTATGCCCCGCACGGTCCCATCGATGTACAAAAACTGGGCTGTGATTTCCTTGTCTCTTCTGCTTATAAATTTTTCGGTCCGCACGCGGGGATTTTGTATGGCAAGCGCGAATTGCTGGAGAAGTTATTTGCTTACAAAGTACGCCCTGCCACCAATGAACTCCCGGGCAAGTTCGAGACTGGCACGCAAAACCATGAAGGCATTGCAGGTGTCCTTGGCGCGGTGGAATACTTCCAGTGGATCGGCAGGGAATTTGGAGACAGGAATGTTGAAGGCAATTATCAGGGTCGCCGCCTGGAACTTAAGCAGGCAATGAGTGCCATTCACGCTTACGAACTTGAGCTGGGAGGCGCACTTCTTTCCGCGCTGGAATCTGTCCCCGGCTTGCATCTCTATGGTCTCACGGATGTCAACCGCATCGAAGACCGAGTCGCGACGTTCTCCTTCCGCCTGAAGGATCTGCATCCGCGCCTGGTTGCTGAAAAGCTGGCACAGCAGGAAATCTATGTGTGGGATGGAAATTATTATGCCCTGAATACCACCGAGAGGCTGGGTGTCGAAGATAAGGGCGGCATGGTACGCGTCGGCGCGGTTCACTACAACACGCTCGAAGAAGTGGAACGATTGAAAGAGGCACTCCTGAAAATTAGCGCAGGATAGCGGGTTATTCCTGCATTGCTTACAATCAACAACGCTCCCTGGTACCAGGGAGCGTTATTATATATCTGCAAACACAACCTGCAGCTATCCTGCTCCGCTGGAACCTCCGCCGGAGGCTCCCGCGCCTCCTCCTGCACCTGCGCTGGCACCCGCAGAGTCAGAGGCGGACATCATCACGACGATCGCAGCGAAGTCAGCATTGCTGCCTGCCATCGCATGGAACCAGACCGGTAAGGGCACACCGCCAAGCTGCTGGAAATACTTCGCCCAACCCGTACCCAGTCCAAATGCAGCTGCATATGCCAGGTACCGCTCAAAGTAGTCGGGGCGAATGGCAGGCTCCCTGCCTTTGCTGACCTGTTTGAGATAGTCTGCAAAGCCTCTCCAGCGTGCCGCTTGTTCCTCTCCCGCGGGCGTGAGAATGGAATAGGTGGCAGCATAGATCAGCAGCAGAAGGGATGGAAGGAACAGACCTGCGCTGATCCCTATACCAGCAGCAATCAGGGGTATCCCTTCCGGAGTCGCTACCAGATTTATTCCTCCCATCGCCATACCGAAAAGAAAGATCAGCAGGGTAAGGACCAGTGCTAAAAACCCGATCACCGACAGCGTCATTCGTCTTTGTTTTCGCTCAGGATCCAGCCAGCCCCGCCGGATCAGTTCCTGTTCCAGGGGCTCATCGAACAACTTGTGTTTCATTCCCAGGCGCGTGGCGACTTCATTGAGATTGACCTGGTTTTCTCCCGGTTTGAACAGGGCTTCCAGCAAACCTTGTTCATACGGTTGCAGGGAAACCGGAGAATCCCTGCGAACCAGCACATGCTTCTTTGTTCCCCAGCCTCCCTTTTCCTCACGGATCTCCAGAACACCGCGCTGCGCCAGGTCAAAGATCGTTCCCATAAAGGTATGCTGCTGCTTCGTCAGTTTTCCAATGACCGCCGGAGAAATATCCGACGGCGGATTCGCTGTCGAAATTGCAGGCGCAATGCTCAACTCCCGGCGGTTGGCACGAATGTAGGTGAATAATCCCAAACCGCCAAGGATGAATGCCGCAATCCCTGCGATCAGACCGACAGGCATTGCCTTCGCGATCGCCGCATCCGCTTGTCCTTGTTGGACCTGCCAGCGAGGCGCGACCTCGGTCAAGCTATCCGGCGCGAAGCGTGCGGTCAGGATCAGATCTTCATCGGGGTCGATGCTGCTCGCAGTGAGAATGATCCGATTTTCTTCCCAGGCAGAGTCAAAATCCCAGTTGAGCGCCGGCTGTCCAAGCGCCGTAGCTTCGGGTGGATAGGTCAGCGTCACGGTGGACCGCTCGATGGAGTAATCGTGATCTTCCGGGACAACTCGCCAGATCAGCGTATCGCCCTCTCCTTTGCGGATCACGCCTTCCGCGCGATAGCGGACGACAAACACATGTGCCGCGTCAGAGACCGGCGAGAAATGCCAGGTGACCTTCAGTGGATCCCCAGGCTCGACCTCCACCTGCCCGACCTGGGTCCCTGGGGACATCAGCACGCCATCCATGCTGGCTTCAAGGAAGGTCACGCCGTCGGTCTCTGTGGCAGAGATCTCGCGAAACGCAAATGTGAACGGGTCTCCGTGAAAGCGGAATTTCACGGTCTCTGTGACGATGGCAGAACCATCTGCCTGCAGGTCGATCTGAACATCAAAATACTCTGCATCATACGATTTCGCTGCCAACGCAGGGCTGGTGATGAAAAGCGAAACCAGCAGAATAGCGATGAAGGGAAGTATCACTTTTCGGATCATATCTTCCTCCAGTTCTATCTACGCAAATTGTAGTAGAGGGTTGGTGGCTGGCTGGAGGCATTTACCAAACTTTAACAATTCATGCCAGGGAAATGTGTTGATTCCCCCCGGGTCGTATCGACAACCGTCTTCATAAAACGACCGCCCCACAGACCGTCAGCCTACGGGACGTTTGTAAAGTCTAAAAGTATACGTTTACGCAACAGGCAAAGACACAGTGATCGAAGTCCCCCGCAGAGGTTCCGATTGAACGGCTACATTTCCTTGATGTGCCTCGACGATCGCTTTCACAATTGCCAGCCCCAGTCCATTGCCGGGATATTCCGAGGCATTGCGGCCGCGATGGAAGCGCTCGAATAAATGAGGCAAGTCATCCGGTGGAATGCCGATGCCTGAATCAGAAACTGTCAAGATGATTTGATCGGAGGCGCGTTCAAGGTGTAGCGAGATCCATCCGCCTGCGGGGGTGAACTTGAGGGCGTTCTCGAGCAGGTTGCTGATGACCTGCCTCAACTGCGTCTCATTCCCCTGCACATCCACTCTCTCCTCCGGAAGCTTCATGCTAAATAACCGGTTTGCCTGCTCGGCGCGCGAGGCAAACTGCTCGCCTACTTCGCGCGCAAGCGGGAGCAGGTCCACAGGCGCGAACGTGGATCTGGACTCGGCCGCCTCGATGCGCGAGAGATCCAGCAGGCTCTGCACCAACCCTTCCAGCCGCTGACCCTGCTCCTGAGCGCGCCGCAGGTAGCGGGTCCGCGCCGAGGCGTTCTTTTCGTCATGCGCCAGTTCGATATTGGCGAGCAAGGCTGTCAACGGGGTATGCAGCTCGTGGGCAGCATCTGCAACAAACTCACGCAGGGTGGAGATCGTCTGTTCCACCTGGGCTGCCATGCCGTTGAACGAATTCGCAAGCGACAAAAATTCCTCCTGGCGTTCCTCCCGCAGGTCAACGCGGGCATGCAGATCTCCCTGCTCCATTTGCCGGGTTGCCTTCTCCAGAGCAAGCACCGGATAAGTGACTCTCTTGCTCATAAACCAGCCCACCAGCGCGGCAATCGCAATCGCAAAGACACTGGCGACCAGCCATGCCCGGGTCACGGAGCCAATGATGTCCGCGCCATAACTGGGCCCATTTGAAAATTCGAGCTCACCCAACAAGCTTCCATCGGAGGCGGTCAGCGGAATGTTTGCTACCTGTGATGATCTGCGCGTTGAATCAGACTGGGATCTTTCAACAAAAACATAGCCATATGGCGACGCGCTGACAGGCAGGATCACATCGGGTTGCGGAGCCGGCCCGGAATAGGGTATTTCCTTCCTGAACAGCATCCTGTCAGAGGTCTCTTCGCTGTAAATCACAATTGACGTTCTCTTCTCTGAACCATTCGCCGGGCCACTGACTGTCTCGCCACCAAAAAAGGGAATGTCCCATGCCGGACCACCTGCTACCGCGACGGCTTGATTCGAATCCGGGACGCCGGAATCAGCGATCACGTTTTCGTTTGCGTCGCGCAGCCGAATCTGAACCTGGGAAAGAAAAGCAATTGCAGTGATTTGATCCTGCAGCAAACCTTCCGGTGGATCAGATTGCATCACCTGCACCAGGATCGGCTGTAATGCAACTGCATTGCCAAGCAGGTACTCACGTTCCTGGCGGGCATAGTAACTTCTCAATACGAGCAACATCACAGAACCCAGTGACAACGCTGCCAGCAATGCAATGACACCGTAACTTGCGGGCAAACGCCAGCGAATGGAATTTCTATTCATGTTCATCACCATTTCGTAAGCCTACTCGTTCTCGACAGGTTGTCAAGAGGACATCATTGACCTGCCTTACGGTTTTTGAAGATACACAAGATTGCTGTATACCAGTACCTCCGCAATCACTCGATCTCCACTCCTGTGTCCCCACACTCGCACTAAGGATTGTGAGTCGATGAGATCGTCGAGCGTGCCTGCCTCCACTGTTTGCTGCAGCACCCGGGGGTCATTGCCTGAAGCAGGCCGGGAAGGAGGCTGGGTGGTGTCGCGATATAGCATGGTTGCGGTAGTGATCACCACATCCACCTGCGGACCGCCACCTATGCCCACTGGCGAACCGGAAACCCCGTCCCCTACAGGTGGGTCGGCTTCGAGGCGAATTATATTATCCTGACGTCCTACATACAGGCCCTCGGCTTCAGACGGCGTTTCTGGCAGTTCTTCTGCGGGAAGGATGGAAATCCCATCCCCTTCAGGCCCAAATGAACCAGGTGGGCTGACTCCTCGATTGAACATCTTCCCAGCGATAAACGCCGCGGCGCCCGCGAACACAATGAGCACACTCAGGGTGAGGATAAGCTTTTTGTTTTGCATGATCGACCTTTCTATCGCTACCGTTAGGGTGCTCCGGGTGCTTTCATCATAAACGGTGTCGAGAACAGGATGACGTCTGCGATGATGCGGTCGCCGGCTTTCCTGCCCCATACCGTAATGGAACTTTGCTCGGTAATTTCATCGATCGTACTCAGCTCCACGGTCTGCTGGACTTCGGCACCCGGATCTTCAGGATCGAGCTGGGTCGTTTCTTTGTAGATCACCGTATCCGCCGAGATGACAACTTCAACCTTTGGGCCGGTGAAATCGGTATCTACCTCCGGTTCCTGGCCCGGTTCAGCTTTGGCTCTGACTGTAACTTCTCCGGTGCCAATAAAGACACTGTTATCTTTTCGTTCGATGAAGATCCCAGCTTCATCGGGCTGGGTGTCCGGCAATTCCTCGGCAGGTTTTACATTCAATTCGAAGGTTTGCGCTTCACCGCCGGGACCTCCGATAGAGATCATGTTTTTCCCGCCCGGCCCGCCGCCCGCAGCGTTCTGCGGCTGGACGAAATACCGGACGGACATGAACGCCGCTGCAGCGAGCAAGACAACTACTCCTATGCCAATGATGTATGGCATGACAGACTTACGAGGGGTGGATGTAGGGGTTTCCTGGTTTTCCATTTTTTAAATCTCCTTTTATTAAGTTATGTCTCCCTGAACGAAGTGAAGGGTCTCCGCCGCTCTGCGGCGGGATGCTTCGCTTTGCTCAGCATGACAAATATCTGTTACTCATATCTCAACGCCTCAATGGGATCGAGCCGCGCGGCGCGCAGCGCCGGGTAGATCCCGAAGAGAATTCCAACCACAATCGAGACGATCAGAGCCAGGGGGATACTGCCCGGTTCGAGCAGCGCTATGCCGCTATTCAACGAAGCTGCGAGCGGGATCGAGAGAATGCCCACCGCCACGCCGAGCACGCCGCCGCCGATGCTGATCAACATGGCTTCCAGCAGGAATTGCAGGATGATGTCCCTCGAACGCGCGCCCACCGCCAGGCGGACTCCCACCTCCCGCGTCCGTTCGGTGACGCTGACCAGCATCACGTTCATGATGCCGATGCCGCCCACGATCAGCGAGACGATCGCCATCGCTGCCAGCAGGAGCGAGAACGTGTTGGCAGCTTCCTGCTGAGCGCCAAGGATGTCTTTGCGCGTGGTGAGATTGAAATCGTCCTCATATTCCCCGTTTGCATCCGGTTGGATATCGTGCCGCGCGCGCAGGTAAGACTTGATCTGATCCTTGGCTTCATCCATCCGGCTTTCATCGCTCACAAAAGCCGTGATCATCACGGAGGGTTCCTCTTCATAAAACATCTGGATCACGGTGCTGATCGGCATGAACAAATTCTCGTTGGGATTGCCCTGATATCTCCGCGATTCGTCGATAAATTCCAGCTCGCTCAATACGCCGATCACCTCACAACGATTGCGGTTGACCCAGATGGTCTGTCCGATCGGATTGTCGCCTCCGAACAGGTCAGTCGCCGTCTGCGAGCCCAGCACACAGACAGGACCCTGCTCCAAAACTTCGTTGAAAGTGAAGAAACGTCCATCCGCCAGATAATCGTCGAGCGTCAACACTTCGCCATCCGGCCTGTTGACCGGTTGGACTTCTCCCGCGCTGATAATAGTTTCCACTGCACTGGCGGTAACGCCGGAAATCCTGATACCCAGCGTGGCACGCCCAAAACGGGCTTTGGCATCCGCGCTGATCGACATGTCTATCCGGTCGACAAGCTCCACCTCTTCAGGCATGAGTAAACCGTCTTCGTATGTGAGTTCCTTCCCGGCGGTGACCAGCTCATCATCGTCGAATGCCATCTGTGTGCTGATCTGCACCTGGTTTGCACCCAGGAAGCGGAACCGGCTTTCCACGGCGGCGCGGGCACCGTTCCCCAGCGCCAGCATGGCAATCACCGACGCCACGCCGATGATGATCCCCAGCATGGTGAGGACCGCCCGTAACTTATTCGCGGAAACCCCGCGCAGCGACGTCCGCAAAAGGTCACCCAGCGACATAGGCCGGCTCACCTTCCGTCAACATTCCATCGCGCATCGTACAGACCCGGCTGGCATAGCGCGCAATGCTCATATCGTGCGTGACCATGATGATGGTTTTCCCTTCCGCGTGGATTTCGCTCAGCAGGGACATGATCTCTTTGCCGGTGGCACTGTCCAGGTTGCCTGTCGGCTCATCGGCGAGCAGCACGGCGGGCTCCGTCACCAGGGCGCGGGCGATGGCGACGCGCTGTCTTTCGCCGCCGGAGAGTTCCATGGGTTGGTGCACCGCCCGAGGTCCCAGCCCGACGCGCCTCAGCATTTGCATCGCCTTTTTGTATTGCTCTTCACTGCGATATTCACCCCCGCGATAGGTAAGCGGCAAAGCGACATTCTCCCAGGTGGAATAGCGCGGCAACAGGTTGAAGTTTTGAAAAACAAACCCGATGCGCCGGCCGCGGATCGTTGCCAGATCATCACGGCTCAGCGAGAAGACTTCCACATCCTCAAGCCGGTACCGCCCGGCGGTGGGCCGGTCCAGCAAGCCGATCATGTTCAACAGGGTGGATTTGCCGCTTCCTGAGGAACCCATCAGAGCCAGGAACTCGCCGGCCTGCACGGTGAGGTCCACGCCGCGCAGGGCATGTACCACAGCGCCACCCATTGCATACTCGCGCCTGAGACCGGCCGTCTGGATCACGACCCGCGACATTCCATTCATTGGATGACCACCTGCTCGCCCTCACTCAGACCGGAGAGGATCTCCACATCTGAATCGCCGCGCAAGCCGACGGTTACGGTGCGCGTCTCAGTGGCTATCCCGGTCCAGACCTTGAGCGAAACCTCATCGACGCCAGAGGCGCGCACCACCGACCGCGGCAGGCACAAAACCCCTGCCCGTTTTTCGATCGTGATCGCTGCATCGGCGGTCATGCCGTCTGCGAGCCCATCCGGGACTTCGTTCAACACGATGTAAATGTTGTAACGTGGGCGGTCGCCCTCGATCCGCTTGGGAATGATGCGGTCGACCTTCCCCTGGATCGTCACCTCGGGACGGGCATCGAAATACACTTCCACGCTTTGCCCGACCGAAATGATGGGATAGTCTTCTTCCGTGATATTCGCGACAACTTCCAGCGCTTTGGGATCGCCGATGGTAAATAACTTCGTTTCCGCCTGATAGGTTTGCCCGGCTTCCGCAGAAACCTCGAACACAATCCCATTCATGGCAGCTCTGATCCCCAGGCTGTCCAGCACAGCTTTCGCCGCGTCGTATTTTGCCTGGGCAAGAGCAAGTTCCGAATCGGCAGCGATAACGTCGTTTTCTGTGGGCTTGCTCGTATACCAACTCATCTTCGACTCCAGTGACTTTAGGTTCTCCTTGGCAGTAACCAGGCTCGCCAGCAACTGGGATTTCGCCATCGGGTCTTCGGCGCTTTTCGCGGCATCATTCAGCTCGGAAACTGTATTCTTCGCGGCTTTGATCTGTTTGCGCAGGTCTTTAATATAATCATCGGTGGCGCGCGGATAATCCAGCGCGGTTCTTCTCTTTTGAAGGGTCTCGAGTTCCTCCTGGGCTTCCAGCAGGTCGAGTTGTGCCTGTGTGGTGGTCACGGGATCGAGTTTCGCCAATACCTGCCCCGCTCGTACCTGGTCGCCCACACGCACGTTCACTGCAGAGATCCTTCCGGTCGCCGGCATGTGTACATCGGATTCATTCACATTGATGGTATTTCCCGGCGCCGTAACCGTTTGCTCCACATCACAGGTTGCGACAGAAACCGTCTGCGGTGTTGGCGTGGCTTCGGGAGGCTTGGTTGTAGAAAATCCCAGATAGCCTGCCGTGGAAATAATCAATATGCCTACTATGGAAAACAGAACGATCACACGTTTGCTCACAATGAGACTCCCAGGAAAAAAATTCAGACAAGGTTTTGCCCTGTCTGAAAGTATAGAGGCGGGAAGTTTCAATTGGATTGTGATGTGATTAAGATTTCGTAATCATCCTCTTCTTCCTCTCAATGAAAATCTTCAAACCTTCAGAGAAGATTTCATAGGTAAAAATTCACCACAGACACCTGCACTGCACCACGCCCTTCGGGCAGGCAGTGCGGTGCAAGTGTAAACACAGATGAACACTGATTTTTGGATGGGATTCTCGTGGAAGGTAATCGAATCCCTTTTATCCGCGTTCATCCGTGGTTAACTCTTAATGGGCTTTGCCCATCACAAATTGAATGACTACTTTGCCATTCGATAGCCAATCCCGGGCACAGTCAGGATTAGGGACGGCTGGTCCGGTTTCAACTCGATCTTTTCCCGCAAGCGACGAATGTGTACGTTGACCGTCTTTTCGCTTTCGATGTCGGGAGCAAAGCCCCAGACTGCTTCTACGATTTGAGCGCGCGACAATGCCTGACCACGATGGCGGGCAAGATAAGACAATAGACGAAATTCGGTAGGTGTCAGATTAATCGATTCGTCCCCGCGTCGCACCTGACCCGTTGCCTGCTCCAGCACTAAATCATTGATCACCACTGCCGCCGACTCCGCCGACGAGTAATCGCCGTAGGCGCGCCGCAATTGCGCACGGACCCTCGACACCAGTTCCCGCAGACTGAACGGCTTGGTCATGTAATCGTCTGCGCCCATTTCCAACCCGAGGACTTTATCCAGTTCATCGTGCTGGGCGGTCAACATGATGATCGGCTGGTGCAAGCCGCGGCTCCGCATCTGACGGCAAATGTCAAAGCCTGAGCCGTCAGGCAAACGGATATCCAACAGGACCAAATGCGGCGAATGTTTTTGTGCAGATTCCATGCCGCTGGAACCGTCTTTACACAGCACGGCATTGAATCCATGCTGCTTAAACCCATCCAGCAGACTTTGTCCAATGGCAGGATCATCTTCAATGACCAGGATGCGGTAAGGCTCCATATACATTGAAATTATAGCTAGTTTTGTAGGGGTGGGATTAATATTAAGCTTCAGAACGTAGCGCAAAGCCAGAGTCTTTCCCCGCTTCTGGCAAAAGAGTGATCACCGAAGCTTATCCACGATTTCCAGGAAGAGTTCAACGACCTCCGGATCGAATAACTTTCCAGCCTGTTCCCTGAGATATTCAACTGCTTGTGTATGCGTCCAGGCAGGCCGGTAGGGCCGGTCGGATGTCAAGGCGTCGAAAACATCTGCCACGGCAAACAGACGCGCGACCAGCGGAATTTGTTCACCTTTAAGACCATAGGGATAACCGGAACCATTCCAACGTTCATGGTGATAGAGGGCAATATCCAGGGTTTGCCGCAAACTGATGATGGGGGCAAGAATGTGATAGCCATAGAGGGCATGCTGCTGCATCACTTCTCTTTCGCGTTGGGTTAAGCTCCCCGGCTTGAGCAGGATTGCGTCGGGAATGCCCAGTTTTCCGATGTCATGCAGCAAAGCCCCCTGTTTGATTGCATCCCACTGGGCGGCTGGGATCTGCATATGTTCTCCAAAACGCATCATCAATACGCTCACACGGCGCGTATGTCCCTCTGTCTCGATGTCGCGCAATTCCAGCGCGCGCGACAATCCCTCGATCATGGCGTTGTAGGAGGAGACCAGTCCCTCATTGCTATGTCTTAAATCCTTGACGATCGAGCTGCGCTCCATCGTCAAGGCTACCTGCTCGGCCACTCGTCCAAGGAACCTCATATCCAAAGCCTGGATTTCGAGAGGCTGCCTCCAAACGATTTCCAGGATGCCGAGAAAGTCATTATGCCCGATCAGAGGCAGGGCAAGATAACTTCGAAACCCTTCCTCTGTCAACTGGCTGATCGGGCGGGCGTCCGACCTGGAAATGAGCATATCTTCGATCCAGGTCGGCTGGCGATCCGCAACAGCCTGATCCGCCAAGGCGCTCTCGAAATACAGTTTGAGCCTCGCGACGATCGCGGTACTCAGCCCGTGGGATGTCAGCAAATCAAATCGTTGCACAGGCAGGTTATAACGAAGAGCAGTCATGGCATCTGCCTTGACCGCACTCGCCAACAGTGCCAAAACCGCCGGCAACGGATCCTGCACATCCAGACTGGATTGCAAAATCCGTGAGATCGAATGCTCGATTACATCCTGTTCCTGCCTGTAGTTTTCCTGTTGAAAGAAACTATCTGAGATGATACTGGTTAAAGCGTTGATCCATGCCAGCGTGCCCGGTTTGAAATAGTCGGTTTGTCTGCTTAGCAATCCGATCAAACCAGTTACCCGGCCCCCGTGTAACAGAGGGAATATGCCTCCGGAGACCAATTCTTCGTGATCCTGAAAGGTAACGGGGACTCCATACTGCACGACCCTGTCGACATGTTGAAGGGAGAATGAATGAAGGATTGGATCGGGGGGCCAGTGGGCGATCCATTGGATAAAATTGTCTGCATCGACGCGGGCAATCCAGGCCTGCGAAACTTTGCCCTGTTCCACACAGATCCTCGCCCAATGCTTCCCCCATGCGAAAATATCCGATGAGATCCTGAAAATCTGATCAGCCTGTTTCGACAGTCCGGCAGTGGATAAATCTTTGAAGTCGTGTACCATACTACAGACAAGTCGGAACCTTTCAGGTTGTTCGTGAGTTACCGACTAGTACCTCATTCAATTTAAGAGCGAACTCGGGCAATGTAGAAGCCCGAATCGATACCAATCTATTCAAGGTGGTCTGTGAGAGCGGAAAACCTTCACCGCCAAACCCGGCTTGGAGAGCATGTTGCGGATCGTTGAGGAGGGTGGTGCAAAACCCTGGATTGACCGCTGCTGCAACCAGCAGGCGGGTAAGTGAGTCTGTGTCTTTGGATAGATCCAGAGCTGCAATGGGCTGGCGGGTGAGTGGTTTTGTAAACATTAAGTATCTCCTGATTCAGTTGATTGTATCGTGCGGAGCTGTCCAATGAGGAGCAGCCAAAAGGTCCCGGCCGCCACAAGTACATCGCCAAGACTGAAAGCAAAGCGATAAGACAGGAATGGCGGGCTAACGAAGCGATCGGCAAGCCAGGGCAGCAGAATTCCCGTCTCTGGCAGCAAAATGTCCTTACTTGCGTTGCTTACGCGCTCACCGACTGCCAGATTATTTAGAGCGGTTTGGTCCACCAGGCGAGCCGCCGCATCAACAGTCAATGGCATAAAACCGCCGTTTGCCAGGATCACCCCTAAATTGCAGACTAATCCCAACAGGAGGATAGGCATACCTGGCAAGCGTAAATTTGCAAACGTAAAAATAAGCAGCATCAACTGTGAACAGACAAGGCTTAGCGAGGCTAGTTCATCTGACAACAACCTGCGCGTGTATGGCAAGTAAAATGCTATCAATTGTGGCAGGAATCCTAAAGTCACCAACCACATGGCTCGGAAAACGGGAGGTTGCCAGACCACCCCTCTCCACTTGGCGTACCCCCAGCCAGCCAGCGTTCCAGCTGCAACTGCCGTAAGTAGAATCACTATCTACCAATAGTACCCACATCTTCCGGCGCGCCTGCGCCAAGCACGAGCATGACCAAAGTCAGCAGCATGAGCGCAACTTGCAGATGGGTGTTATTGATCTTTGCAAATGACAAAGTGAAGTGATTGATTGTCTTTTTCATGGGGCACCTTTACGAAAACAGGGTTTGATGTCTAACTTTATCTAACACCCGGTTACAAAGGTGGCCTCAGATTGCAGCCATTAATTGGTCATAAAGAGTACTGATTTCCAAAGATGGCTCCAGTCCCAGTTCATTTTCCAGAGTCTGACGATATTGCCGATATTGCAGGGTCATACTTGCAGGGTCATGTAACGACGCGTACGCCTGAATGATCAGCCGGTGAGCCGATTCCAGCAGGGGATCGGACATCAGGATCCGTCTGGCAATGTGTAGGCAATTGTGCGCCTGTCCATCCTGCAGGTAGTGAGTTGCCAACTCCAGCATAACATAACGGTAGATTTCCTGATATTTCAGCCGATCAAGCACCACCCAATCCGCATCCAGATCGGCAAGATAATCTCCTGCCAGGAGGGTGGCAGCATGTTCCAACAGCTTCCTTTTTTCAGACCGTCCAATCGCCTGTTGCAATTTCTCAAACAGCTTGTCAAATTCCTCACGATCCCAGATGTAGTTGATCGTCCGGTTGAACCGGTAGTGATCATCTTCGAATACAATGGCATCCTGGCCAACGGCCTGCCGGATGCGATATATGTTGATCTTAAAGCGCATCTTGAGACGTGCAGGGGAAATATCCGGCCAGAATACCAGCGCAATCTGCTCCTTTGTCAATGCAGGAGACTGCAGCAGGAAGAGAAACAGGTCGCGCGCTTCACGGGTCTGCCAATCTGATAGTTCGACAATTTGCTGGTTATGACGCACCATAATTTCCCCAAAGGATGTGATTTCCAGCCGTGGAATGACCGGTTGAAGATTCTCTTTTCCATTCCTTAAATTCCTGCACAATACAGGCAGTGATTCCCGTATGCGTTCGGCATCTTCAAAGAACAACTTAAGAACCGGATCTTTAAACAGAAGGCTGCCTCGTTTCTTTAACCAGCGGGCTGCCCGACCTGCATGGATCATTTGCGGCGTAGGCTTTTGCCACTCTCGCCGCGCCGGAAGCAACTCTTTGAGCCTGCTGGTCGCCCCATCAAGGTTTTGAACAGAGGAAGCAACTTCCAGCCATAGTTGTGCAACAGCCTGCTCCATCTGGTTGCCTCCCTGGCCAAAGAGCATGACCGATTCACGGAGCATATCAATGCCCAGTTCCAGCTTATTGCCATCCAGCCAGCAGCAACCAAGCTCCAGGTTGAAAACTGCTCGTTCAAAAATCCCCAGATTCACCTGGGAAAGTTCGGTCCGTCGCAATTCTTCCACAGCCAGTAAGTGATTTCCCTTCAAGCGCTGCAGGCGCGCCTGGCCAAGGGAAGCATAGAAAATGTACAGGGAATGGCCCAAGTTGGAAGCCAGAGTCAGGGCTTTATCATAGTATGTGTACGCAGAATCAAGGTCTGCGAGATCAGTTAATAGGTCTGCAAGGCTGATGAGTGAATTCGTCTGAAACTGTATGTATCCGCTCCATTCGGATACTTTCAATGCCTCTTGAAGAAGTGAGTGGGCCTCATCCAATCGTCCGGTCATGTGGTAAAGCAGGCCGAGGTTGTTCAACAGACGTGCCTTCCAAGCCGTGTTACCGATATTCCCCCAAGCTTGAAGCGCGCTGGCATAATATTGTGCGGCAACCTCGGGTTGCCCTAATCTACGGTGAACAACACCCAGTTCCATTTCCAAAATAGGAATGTTATTTTTTGTGCCTGAGGATCGGCAGGTTCGCAACGCTTCCTGTAACCAGATAAGTGCATCCTTCATATGTCCCAGGGCAAACAAGACCAAGCCTTTAATCCGCAATGCCTCCGAAAACGTATATTGCATATCTCGGATGTCTGAGTCTTTGGTCAATTCCAGTACCTGTTCAACGGTCTTCTGCGCGCGCTCGTAATATCCAAGTTGCCGGCAAACCTCAGCCTGACGGACAAGGGTCGTTGTCCATTCAGCCTCATTTCCGATCTCTCGAAGTTTTGATTCTGCCAGATCGAAAAGTTCCAGGGCCTGGCGGTTATCCCCTCGAGTAGCATGGATCGTTCCGAGCAGGGAAACAAGCGCTGGGTGAGAGGAAACAACATCCCCAGGCAGTTT
>Ga0105104_10001576_pt1 | contig 17079 bp, 12 predicted proteins | sample PPLLaktember2015_3_FD_87034 | JGI IMG/M metagenome (GOLD analysis project Ga0105104, IMG submission 87034) | Freshwater sediment microbial communities from Prairie Pothole Lake near Jamestown, North Dakota, USA - PPLs Lake P7 Core (6) Depth... | ecosystem: Environmental > Aquatic > Freshwater >... | reverse complement strand
GCGGCCAGGCGCAATGCCCATTTCCAGGAAAACAAGATATGCGCTCCGGGCGCCTTCACGGCAGATCCTTCCGGCAATACACCAGCAGGGAACGGCTGCCATAGATCTCGGATGGATACTCGCCGCATTTGCGGTAGGCTGATAGAAAACGCGAGTCCATCAGCAAGCCGTTGCGCCCGTATACTTCGAGAAACACCACAACCTCCGGCCGGGCGGATACGATCAGGTCCGGCGGGATGGCATATAGAATCACGTACATCTCCACCGTCAGCGGGTAAAAAACCACGGCTTCGGGCGAGTTCAACCCCACCGTATCCAGGATCGGATTATCGAGAAAATAACCAAGCACGCCCACATCCCCGGCGGCGACGGTATACCCGGGACGGATCCACCCCTTCAGATCTTCCGCCACCTTAGCGTACTGCAGCTCGAGTTGAATGTACGCCATCGCAGGCGCCGGGCGCGCCGGACCGTGGTCCGCGGCCGGCTTCCACTCGCGGAGGGAAAGCGCCAGCGCGCCGGCCGCCAGCCCGGCGAAGATGATGTGGCGCACGCGGCCTTCCCCCGCGCGCACACCCTCGAGCAGCGCCGCCAGCCCAAGGAAAATCGAGAGGAACAGAAAAGGCAGCGGGGGCGCCAGGTACCAGCGGAAGATGAGCGGGTTGGCTGCCGAAAAAACCAGGAAATACGCCCACGGATATGCGAGGCCGGCCGCCGCGCCGCCGCCCGGGCACATCCTTTCCGCGCGCAGGATTCCCGCGATCGAGAGGAATAGGTAGAGCGGCAAGGTCACGACCAGCGCCGCGGTCCCGAAAGTAAGCTGCTCGAAAAACGGAGTCCCATATTGCTGGATCAGGCGGATCATCCCCGAGCCGGGATCCAGCCGGTAGGCAACGCTCTTGGCCAGCATCGAATGCGGGAGCAGCGTGCCATAATAGAAAACCGCAAACACCGACCACGCGCCTGCGATGAGCAGAAACGGAAGCGCGGCCCGTGCCAGTGCTCCGGACCCGGACCGAAATCCCCTGGCCCGCAGGCTGGTGACGGCGAGTTCGAGAAACACCAATCCCACGAGGATGAGCGCATCCGGGCGGGTCAGGAACGCCAATCCGGCCAGGATGCTCATCACGATCAATCTTCCCCGCAAGCGGAAGTACAATACGGAGACCAGCAGGAGGATGAAGACGCTGGTTTCCAGACCGCCGACGGCGAATGTCACGCTCATCGGGGAGACCGCCCAGAGCGCGGCAGCCGCCCATCCGGCGCCGGGCGTGCGCAGGGTCGAGCCGATCCGGATCAGCAGCAGGCAGGTCAGCGCATCAGCCAGGGCGTTTATGACCAGCGCGATTTCCGGGAAAGGCGCGTCCGCGCCGAACGGCAGGGCGGCGGCGGCCAGAATCCCCATGTACAACGGGGTGGTCGTGCCGAGCACCGCCTGGCCGGGATTGAACACGGGGCCGTTTCCCTGCAGCAGGTTGCGCGCATAACGAAAGGTAATATAGGCGTCGTCGATGGTGCGCGGACCGGGAACCAGGCGGGCCGTGACCGCCAGGACGGCGATCAGGAGTGCGAGGAGGATCTTCGTGCGGCTCGACATACGGACGATTATACGAGAAACCGCATCCCGGTACGGAGCGCTGATCCTGGCGCTTGCCATCAGCATCGGCGGCAAGGCCTTCCTGGTTGCCCTTCAGGCGCTTCCCTTCAATGCCGACGAGGCGGTCGTGGCGCTGATGGCGAAGCACATCCTGCAGGGGGAGCATCCGTTGTTTTTCTACGGCCAGGCCTACATGGGTAGCCTGGATGCGCTCCTTGTCGCGGGAGGGTTTGCGCTCTTCGGCGCACAGGTTTGGGTGGTTCGCGCCGTCCAGGCGTTGCTGTTCGGCGCGACGCTGACCCTGTGGCACCGGTTTTGCGAAGAAGGTTTCGGATCCCGGGCGATCGCGAATACGGCTGTGCTGCTGCTGGCGATCCCCCCGGTCTTTCTAACGCTGTATACCACCAGCACGCTCGGCGGCTATGGAGAGGCGCTGTTTTTTGGAAGCCTGAGCCTGCTGCTCGCGCTGCAGATCGCGCGGGGAAAACCGACCCTCGGCCGCTGGGTGGGATTGGGCCTCTCGACCGGAATCGGATTCTGGTCGTTTCCGCTGTCGCTGATCCTGACCGGCCCGGCCTGGCTGACCGCCGCCGCAGCGGCGCTGCGCCTGCCGGTAAAACCCGGCGCGGGCAACCGGCGATGGCGGCGCTTCATCGTATTGGGAGCCGCGACACTGGCGGGCACGCTGCCCTGGATCATCGGATGGATCCAAATGGGCGCGGCAGCGCTCGAGGAGATCGGGGGAAGCGCGATTGCCGGCACGCTGCCGGGCGGTGCGGCGAGCGTGTTATCCATCCGGCTGATGGATTTCTTCCTCTTCGGCCTTTCCACATTGCTGGGTCTGCGGCCCAGCTGGGAGTTGCGCTGGCTTGTTCCGGTGATGCTTCCGATCGCGCTCGTGCTCGGCCTGACCGTGATCGCATTCGCGGCGGGAAGGCTGCGGTTGCGCGACGCGGCCCGCCCCGCCCGTTGGATGCTGGCGGGATCCGCCGTATCGCTGTTCATGGTCTATCTGCTGACGCCGTTCGGGAACGATCCCAGCGGCCGGTACTTCCTGCCGCTCGGGCTGGTCATGGCGGCCTTCGCGGCCGAGTTTACGATCACGGCGGCCTCCCGCTTCGGGCGCGCGGCGTATGTTCTACCCATACTTCTGGCCGCGTACCAGGCGGCGGGGACCGTTGAGTGCGCGCTGCGCAATCCCCCGGGGATCACGACCCAATTCGATCCGGTGGCGCAAGTGGATCAGCGGGATTTGCCGGAGGTGATCGCTTTTCTGCGGCTGCACGGGGAAACGCGCGGATATACCAACTACTGGGTGTCGTTCCCGCTCGCATTTCTCTCCCGCGAAGAGTTCATCTTTACCGCCCGCCTGCCGTATCACGAAGACTTGCGCTACACCGAACGCGACGACCGTTATCCGCCCTACCGCAACCTCGTGGAGAACGCCAAACGCATCGCTTACATCACGACAAAGAATCCGGCGCTGGATGCCGCGCTGGAATCTGGTTTTTCACGCCTTGGAGTGGATTATCAGATCGAGCAGATCGGGGATTTCCGGATTTATTACGGTTTATCGCGTGCGGTCCGGCCGGAGGAGCTGGCAGAGCTGCGCCCTCCCCCTTGATCCCGGGCCATCCCCCGCCCTCCCCCGCCAAACCCTCCCCCATTTGCTTCGTCGATGTTTCCGATCCGACATTTTTATCGAAGCAAATGGGGAGGAGAAGAGCCAGAAGATATTACCAGGGTGTTGAAATAAGTTGAGGGTGTCATTGCGAGGAGCGAAGCGACGAAGCAATCTCCTGCTTTTTCCGAATGGGGAGATTGCTTCGCTCCCTCCGGTCGCTCGCAATGACACCTGTTCCTTCATTTTTCAACACCCTGTTACTGTATATGGACCAATACTTTTGCTTCCTTCCAGAAACCTTCCAGATCGTAATACTCCCTGCGGTCCGGCGAGAGCATGTGGACGATGACCGGACCGATATCCACCAGGATCCAACCGCTCTCGGAGCGCCCGTGCGAGCGGGCCTGGGCATGGAATTCCTTGTGCGCGGTTTCCGCGACGGCTTCCGCCAGCGCGCTCAGCATCCGCTCGGAGGAACCCGAGCAAATGATGAAATAATCCGCAAAGGAGCAGAGTCCCTGGACATCCAGCAATAGAATTTCTTCAGCGATCTTATCTTCCAACGCCCTTACCAGGCTGCGAGCCAATTTCAAACCGTCCAGGTTTCACCTCCGATATCCTGCAGCTACCCATCGCGGAAAACACGCGGCCGCCTTCATGCCTGGCCGGGAATTCAGCGCCTTTTGCGGAATTCCGGCTTCTCATTGCAGATTCAGCCGGCTCCCATTCGTTTTGTGCTATCCTTTTCATGGATTATACCCTTCCCGAAGGGATGATCACCGATAACGATGCTTACGCGACGCGACTTCCTTAAACTCTCCGCCGCAGGCGTCCCCGCCTTGGCCGGCATCCCGGATTTCAGCTCCCTTTCCTCGTTCCTGCCGGTGGGCCGGGTCGCCGGCAAATCCGTCAACGTCCATCGGGAGCCGGACAGCGGGTCAGCGCTGGTTCTGACCCTGTTGAAAGACACACTGATCCAGATCCTGCGCTCGTTCGAAGCCGATGGCCCGGAGGGGAACCGGCGCTGGCTGCAGGTCGAAGCGGGGTACATCCACAGCGGGGACATCCAGCCGGTATACTTCCGCCCGCAAATCCCGTCGCTGGCCATTGAGCGGATGATGCCCGCCGAAGTCTGCGTCCCGATCGCCCAGTCCTACCGGACGATCGAGCCCGTGGAGCAGATCCTCTACCGGCTGTATTACAAATCGGTTCACTGGGTGAAGGGAACCGCGATCGGGAAGCGGAATAAAATCTGGTATATCGTGTACGACCGGCAGCTGACCCGGGAATACTATGTCCCGGGCGAACACCTGCGGCTGATCCCGCCGGAGCAGTATGCTCCCATCTCCCCCGAAGTCGAACCCGAAGAGAAACGGATCGAGATCCGGCTTGCCGACCAGAACCTGACGGCCTACGAGTCGGATGAGATCGTATTGGAAACCAAAATGTCGTCCGGCCTCCCCGGCCACGGGACCGCGACCCCGACCGGGACGTTTCACATCCAGATTAAAATGGCCGGCGTGCACATGGGGGACGGACAGCTGACGACCGATCCGCTGGCGTATGAGCTGCCGGGCGTTCCATGGGTAAGCTATTTCGAAGTGGAGAACGGCGTGGCGCTGCACGGAGCATACTGGCACAACGATTTCGGAAGACGGCGCAGCCACGGCTGCATCAACCTGCGGCCTGAAGACGCGCTGTGGCTGTACCGTTGGACGGCCCCCAAGGCGCCGGAAGCGACGGTCAAGGGGACCGGCGGATACGGGACGCGGGTCCTCATCCGCTGAACCGCGCCCGGTGCAGAACGGCATACTCCGCCCCGCCCGGCCGAAGCACACTTTTAAACAAACACATCTCCCCGATATCCATCCCGGCGGCTGATTCCACCGACGCGGTTTCCACCGCGCGGCCGATCTCCGCAAGCCGGTTATCCGGCACCCCCTCCCTCACCCTCCCCAACGTCAGATGCGGCGAGAACGCGCGGCGCTCCCGCGGGAAACCGATCCGTTCCAGTTCTTCCTCCAGACGAGCCTGGAGATCGAACAGGACCGGCTCGCGGCGGACCCCCGCCCAGATCACCCGCGGCCGGGCGGTGGTCGGAAAACAACCCAGTCCTTCCACCGCCAGCGTAAACGGTTTTAGCCCCTGCGCCGCCTTGTCCATAACGGCCGGAATTTCCCCGGCCCGGCGCGCCGGAATCTCGCCCAGAAATTTCAGCGTGATGTGGATTCCACTTGGATCCGTCCAGCGCACACAGCCGGACGGCACCCGCTCCTCCAGGAGGGCACGGGCTTTCCGCAGCCACTGACGCACATCGGCGGAAAGCCCGGCGGCGATGAAAACACGCTGAACTTCGGCCATAAATTCCTCCAGGGATCGGGAATGATCCGGTAAAACCCCGGTTTTATACTTTCTTGACACCGGGAACGGCAATATTGACACACTCCTTACAGCCTTCGCAGTACATTATGCCATGACCGTCTCAAGCGGTCTCCGATGATTTTTCCGTTTTTCCGCTGAATACTATGGAATTCGACATGACCACTGATTTGATTTTTCTTGGTTTCACACTCCTGCTCCTGCTTGCCAGTTGGTGTTTGATCGTGCTGTGCGAGCGGTTGATGGAGGGCGGAAAATGACCCTGACATACGCCGCCACAGGTTTGATCACCCTGGCGCTCCTGGTTTATTTGATCGTCGCGCTCTTGAAACCGGAGTGGTTCGAATGACCGCATGGAGCTGGCTTCAACTCGTCTTCTATTTAATTGTCCTCCTGGCGCTCGCCAAACCGTTGGGGACCTTTATGGCGCGCGTGTACCAGGGTGAACCGACCTTTCTGGATCCGGTCATGAGACCGGTGGAGCGGCTGGTCTACCGCCTGTGCGGCATCCGTCCGGAAGAGGAGATGAACTGGAAAATTTACGCCGCGGCCGTGATGCTTTTCAACGGCCTTGGTCTCCTCGCCGTTTACGCCCTGCAGCGGTTGCAGGGTGTTTTGCCCCTCAACCCGCAGGGGCTTGGGGCGGTCCCGCCGGATTCGGCATGGAACACGGCCGTCAGCTTCGCCACCAATACCAACTGGCAGGGCTACGGGGGCGAGACGACGATGAGCTATCTGACCCAGATGGCGGCCATGACTGTCCAGAACTTCGTCTCGGCGGCCACCGGTATGGCGGTGATGGCCGCCCTCATCCGCGGAATCGCCCGCGCCCCCGTTCTCCTCCCCCAAAAACCACCGTCCGATCAACCTGCTCCCCATGCTCCGCATGGCGTGAAACCGGGGGCCGCGGGAAGGGTCGGAAATTTCTGGGCGGACCTGACCCGCAGCACGCTGTACATCCTGCTGCCGCTTTCCCTGGTCCTGGCGCTGGCGCTTGTGTCGCAAGGGGTCGTGCAAACCTTCAACCCGTATCCGACCGCCGCGCTGCTCCAGCCCGCCGCCTTTGCTTCCGGCCAGACGGTGAAGGAACAGGTGCTGGCCGTCGGCCCGGCCGCTTCGCAGATCGCGATCAAGCAGCTCGGCACGAACGGCGGCGGTTTCTTCAACGTTAATTCGGCGCACCCATATGAGAATCCGACTCCGCTTTCCAATTTCCTCGAAGTCCTTTCGATCCTATTGATCCCGGCGGCGCTGGTCTATACATTTGGAAAGATGGCCGGCGACACGCGCCAGGGATGGGCGCTCCTCACGACGATGACGATCCTCTTCGTCGTCCTGCTGGGCGTCACCGTTTGGGCCGAGCAGAGCGGCAACCCCATCCTGGCCGCGCTGGGGGTGGATCAGAGCGCCGGCGAACTGCAATCCGGCGGGAATATGGAGGGCAAGGAGGTGCGCTTCGGGATCGCCAACTCGGCGCTGTGGACCGTGGCCACCACCTCGGCCTCGAACGGGTCGGTGAACGCGATGCACGATTCGTACGTCCCGATGGGCGGTTTTGCGCCGATGTTTCTGATGCAACTGGGCGAGATCGTCTTCGGCGGAGTGGGCTCGGGGCTGTACGGGATGCTGGCCTTCGTGATCGTGGCGGTATTCGTCGCCGGGCTTATGGTCGGGCGGACACCCGAATACCTCGGCAAGAAAATCGAAGCCTTTGAGATGAAGATGGCTTCGCTCATCCTGCTGATCCCGATCCTGGCGGTCACCATCGGCACGGCGATCGCGGTCTCCGCGCCGGCGGGCCTGGCGACGATCTTCAACCCGGGCGCGCACGGATTCAGCGAGGTGTTGTACGCATTTTCGTCGGCGGGCAACAACAACGGCAGCGCCTTCGCCGGCCTCGGGGCGAATACGCCGTTCTACAACATCGCCCTGGGCATCGCCATGTTCGTCTCGCGCTACTGGCTGATCATCCCGGTCCTGGCCGTCGCCGGGTCGCTCGCGGCCAAGAAGAAAATCCCGACGGGCGCGGGGACCCTGCCCACCCACACGCCGCTCTTCATCGCCTGGCTGATCGCCGTGATCGTCATCGTCGGCGCGCTGAGCTTTATTCCCGCGCTTTCCCTGGGACCGATTGTGGAACAACTCATGCTGGGACATTGACCCTATGCCCGCTCAAATCAAACATCGCGACACGCGGAATTTCGCCCTCTACCGGCGCGCGGTTCTGGATTCCTTCGTCAAGCTGGATCCGCGCAGGGAAATCCGCAACCCGGTCATGTTCGTGGTCGAGATCGGCAGCGTCCTGACCACGCTGTTGTGGGCGCAGGCAGCCGCCGGATATGGGGAAGCGCCGGCGGGATTCATCGGCGCGGTCTCGCTCTGGCTGTGGTTCACCGTGCTGTTCGCCAACTTTTCCGAGGCGCTGGCCGAAGGGCGCGGCAAAGCCCAGGCCGAAGCCCTGCGGCGCACCCGCAAGGAAACGATCGCCCGGAAGCTCTGCGCCCCGCGGCGCGACGCCCGCTGCGAAGAAGTGCGATCCACGAATTTGCGCAAAGGCGACCTGATCCTGGTTGAAACGGGCGACCTCATTCCGGTCGACGGCGAGATCCTCGAGGGCATCGCCTCGGTCGACGAGAGCGCGGTGACGGGCGAAAGCGCGCCGGTGATCCGCGAATCCGGCGGCGACCGCAGCGCCGTCACCGGCGGCACGCGCCTGCTATCCGACTGGCTGATCGTACGCGTCACGACCGATCCGGGCGAAGGTTTCCTGGACCGGATGATCGGGCTGGTGGAAGGCGCCAAGCGCCAGAAGACTCCCAACGAGATCGCGCTCAACATCCTGCTGGCCGGCTTCACCATCATCTTTCTGGTCGTATGCGCCACGCTGCTGCCCTATTCGCTCTACAGCGTCCGCGCGGCCGGCCAGGGCGTGCCGGTCACCGTCACGGTGCTGACGGCGCTGCTGGTTTGCCTGATCCCGACGACGATCGGCGGCCTGCTTTCGGCGATCGGCATCGCCGGGATGGACCGCATGATCCAGCGCAACGTGATCGCGATGTCGGGGCGGGCGGTGGAAGCCGCCGGCGACGTGGACGTGCTGCTCCTGGACAAGACCGGCACGATCACGCTGGGCAACCGCCAGGCGGTCGATTTCATCCCGGTCGGCATAATCCCTCCCGGCGAACTGGCCGAGGCCGCCCAGCTTTCCTCGCTGGCCGATGAGACTCCCGAAGGCCGCAGCATCGTCGTCCTGGCCAAGGAAAAATTCGGCCTGCGCGGGAGGGTGGTCGGCATTCCGGAGCAACCGGAAGCCCTGCCCGAGAGCGCGGCCGGCGATCCCGCGAGAGCCGCCGCACCGATGCACTTCATCCCCTTTACCGCCCAAAGCCGGATGAGCGGGGTGGATATCGACGGCACGAGCATCCGCAAAGGGGCGCCGGATTCCATGTACGCGTTGATTTCGGATGCCGGCAAACTTATTCCTCCCGGATTGAAGGAAGCCGTCGACGGAGTCGCCCGCGGCGGCGGAACGCCGCTGGTGGTGACGCGCAACGGGGACGCCCTGGGCGTGATCCACCTGAAGGACATCGTCAAGGGCGGGATCCGCGAGCGGTTCGCGCAATTGCGGAAGATGGGGATCAAGACCATCATGATCACCGGCGATAATGCGCTGACGGCCGCGGCGATCGCGGCCGAGGCGGGCGTGGACGATTTCCTGGCGCAGGCCACCCCCGAGACCAAACTAAAACTGATCCGCGATTCCCAGGCCGGAGGCCGGCTGGTGGCGATGACGGGCGACGGCACCAACGATGCCCCGGCCCTGGCCCAGGCCGACGTGGCCGTGGCGATGAACACCGGCACCCAGCCTGCGCGCGAAGCCGCCAATATGGTCGACCTGGACAGCAACCCCACCAAGCTGATCGAGATCGTGGAAATCGGCAAGCAGCTGCTGATGACCCGCGGCGCGCTGGCCACCTTCAGCATCGCCAACGACGTCTCGAAATACTTCGCGATCATCCCGGCGGCGTTCGCCTCGACCTATCCGGCGCTGGGCGCGTTGAACCTCATGGGGTTGACCACGCCGCAAAGCGCCATCCTTTCGGCGGTGATCTTCAACGCGTTGATCATCATCGCGCTTATTCCGCTCGCGCTGCGGGGAGTGCCGTACCGCGCGGTGGGCGCAGCCCAGCTGCTGCGCGACAATCTGCTCCTGTACGGCGTCGGCGGTTTGATCGCGCCGTTTATCGGAATCAAATTGATCGACATGCTGCTGGCGGCGCTGCATTTGGTTTAGAAGATCGCAGAAAAATCCATGTATGTCATTGCGAGCCTGCCCCCGCGGAGCAAGACTGCTCGCCTTTGCTCCATGAGCAGTTTTGATTGCGAAGCGGGGGGAGCGAAGCGACCCCGGCCTACCCCAACCGGGGCAGGCGAAGCAATCGCCGGTTTTCGGCGAATAGAAGAAGATTGCTTCGCTCCCGGAGCCTGCCCTGAGCGCAGCGAAGGGGTCGCTCGCAATGACAGAGCCCGACATCCGAGAAGAAATGATCGACCGAAGGAGGTCCACCATGCAGATAAACCGGCAATCGTTGGCAACGAGAGTGCTGATCCACAGTTTGTACGCCCTTCTTGCCGTCGGACTGACCACCATTCCCATGGCGCTGATCGGCAGGCAGATACTCGGCGAAGCGGTGATCGCCCTGCTGTACCTGGTACCGGTATCCTGGTGCGCCGTCCGCTGGGGATTGGGGACCGGGTTGGGGGCCGCCCTCGCAGCGGCCATGTTCTTCGACTTCCTCTTCATCCCGCCCTTCAACACCTTCGCCGTCGGCAGCCTGGAAGGCTGGCTGGTCCTGGCGATTTTTCTGGGTGTGGCGGTGGTGGTGGTGGAAAGCATCCAAGCCAGCCTGATTAAAGCCCGCGAAGCCGTATTCATGTACGAGTTGAGTTCGGCGCTGGCGGGCAAACGCACCCCGGAAGCGGTCGCCCGCACGGTTGCACAGCAGGTCCGCCAGCTGTTCCAGGCTGTTTTGGTGAAAGTGAGCGTCCGGCCGGACGGCCGCTCCCCAAGCATCATTGTCGAGGAACCGAAGGAAGCGGTCGTGTCCGGCAAACCCGACAGGATCATTCCGATCGAGAATGCCCGGGGATTCGCCGGCGAGCTCCAAATTTGGAGCTCGGATTACGCCGATCTGCCGGCGGAAGACAGCCGCCTGATGCGGAATTTCGCACTGCAAACCGCCCAAGCCGTCGAACGCCTCCGATTGCCGGATACGAAGGAAACACCAAAGGCTGTAGTGACGAACCGTCGGACGAATTAGGGTGTCATTGCGAGGAGCGAAGCGACGAAGCAATCTCCTCCTTTTTCCGAATGGGGAGATTGCCGCGCTCCCTCCGGTCGCTCGCAATGACAAATGAAAGGATCCGCGGATTGCGTCACCCTGAGCGGCGTCGCTCAGCATGACAGCTTTTTTCAATGCCCTTGAGGAAAAATCCATGCGCAATCTCATACGACCGGCCGTCACAGCCCTGCTCCTTCTGACCCTGATAACCGGCGTCCTGTACCCGCTGGCGGTCACCGGCCTGGCCCAACTCCTGTTCCCCCGTCAGGCGAACGGAAGCCTGATCGTCCGGGACGGGGACGTGCTCGGCTCCGAGCTGATCGGCCAATCATTCGACAATCCCAAATACTTTTGGGGCCGGCTGTCGGCAACCGCCGGCTTCCCTTACAACGCCGCGGCTTCCTCCGGATCCAACCTGGGGCCGTCGAACCCCGCCCTGGCCGATATGGTGCAAGCCCGCATCACCGCCCTGCAGGCCGCCGATCCCGGCAATACCCTGCCCATTCCGGTGGATCTGGTCACGGCATCGGGCAGCGGCCTGGATCCTCACATCAGCCTGGCCGCAGCCCTTTACCAAGTGCCCCGGGTGGCGCGCCTGCGCGGGCTTGCGGAAAGCGCCGTCCTCGACCTTGTCGCCCGATATACCGAAGGTCGGCAGTTTGGAATATTCGGTGAACCACGGGTGAATGTCCTGCTTTTGAACCTCGCGCTGGATGGCATACAATAAGGAGCATGGCGCCCGAAATGGACACGCGGCCCGATCCCGACTTTCTGCTGGCACAACTTAAAGCGGAGGACAAGGTGCGCCGCCGCGGCAGTTTGAAGATCTTCCTCGGGTACGCGGCCGGTGTGGGCAAGACCTATGCGATGCTGGAAGCCGCACGGCACCGGAAATCACAGGGGGTGGACGTCGTGGCCGGATACATCGAAACCCACGGGCGCGCGGAAACCGAGCTCCTGCTGGCCGGCCTGGAAATCCTTCCGCGCAGCGAAACGGAATACCACGGAATCCGGCTCCCCGAGATGGACGTGGACGCGATCCTGGCGCGGCGTCCGGCGCTGGTGCTGGTGGATGAATTCGCGCACACCAACGCGCCCGGCTCGCGCCACCCCAAGCGCTATCTCGACGTCGAGGAAATCCGGGACGCCGGGATCGACGTCTTCACCACCCTCAACGTCCAGCACATCGAAAGCCTGAACGACGTGGTCGCCCAGGTAACGGGCGTGATTGTCCGGGAAACCGTCCCGGACCGGGTGTTCGACCAGGCGGATGACATCGAGGTGGTCGACCTGCCGCCCGAGGAGTTGCTGATCCGGTTGAAGGAGGGGAAAGTGTACGTCCCCGACCAGGCGGCGCGCGCGATCGGGAACTTTTTCCGCCGCGGCAACCTGACGGCGCTGCGCGAGATCACCCTGCGCCGCGCCGCGAAACGCGTGGACGATCAGATGCGGGCGTACATGCACGCGCGCGAGATCCCCGGCCCCTGGGCCGCGGGCGAACGGCTGATGGTGTGCATCAGCCCGGGGGCGCTCGGCGACCGGTTGATCCGCTCCGCCCGGCGCCTGGCGGACGAATGGCAATGCGAATGGCGGGCGGTGTATGTGGAAACGCCCGATCATGCCCGCCTTTCCACCCCGGAACAGGAACAAATCGCCCGCGCGTTGACGCGCGCGGAGGAGCTGGGCGCCAAGACGGTCACCCTGACCGGTTCTCCCCTGCAGGAAGTCCTTCTCCACTACGCCCGCCGCCACAACATCACGCGCATCCTCGTCGGAAAATCCCTCCGCCCGGTCTGGCAGGAGTGGCTGCGCGGATCCCTGGTGAACCGGCTTATCCGCGAAAGCGGGCCAATCGACATCTTTGTCATCAGCGGCGAACAGGAGAAACCTGAACCGGTTCCGGTGAGCGGGTTTTTCCCCCACCGCCCGCTGAACCGTTATTTCCGGAGCGTGATCCTGGTGGCCGCCGCCACAGCCGTGAGTTTTCTCATCCGGGATCATATTGCGCCGACCAATCTCGTAATGGTCTATCTGCTGGCGGTCGTGATTGCCGCCACCAACCTGGGCAAGGGACCGTCCATTCTGGCTTCCCTGCTCGGAGTCCTGGCATTTGATTTCTTTTTTGTCCCGCCGTACATGACCTTTGCGGTTTCGGACACCGAGTACATCCTCACCTTCGCCGCCCTGTTCGCGGTGGGCTTCGTCATCAGCCACCTGGCCGACCGGTTGCGGGTTCAGGCGGAGGTCGCCGAGCGGCGCCGGGTGGAAACCGCCTCGCTGTACGGTTTGAGCCGGGACCTGGCCGTGTCGAACAGCATGGAGGGAATTCTCCGCGCCATCACGGACAATATCGCCCAGACGTTTAACCGCGACGTGGTTGTTTTTCTGCCGGATCGGGCGGGAACGCTCGGGCCCATCGCGGCCACGGCGGATTACCAAGTCGGCGAAAACGAACTGGCCGTCGCGGAATGGGCGTTTAAACACGGGCAATCCGCCGGACGCGGGACGGAAACACTTCCGGCCGCCCAGGCGCGCTACCTTCCATTAAGAACTTCCAGCGCCGTCATCGGCGTCCTGGCCGTCCGACCGCACGACCCATCCCGGCACCTCGCTCCGGAAGGATACCGCCTGCTGGAAGGATTCGCGAGCCAGGCGGCGCTGGCCGTCGAGCGCGTGCTGCTTTCCGAGCAGGCCCAGCAGGCGAAGCTCCTGGAAGCGACGGAAAAGCTGCAATCGGCGATGTTGAATTCCATCTCCCACGACCTGCGGACGCCGCTGGTGTCGATAACGGGAGCGTTGACCAGCCTGGAGGATCAGGCCGAAGCGCTGAACGAAGAGGATCGACGCAGCCTGATCCGAACCGCCCGCGAAGAAACCGAACGCCTGAACCGCCTGGTCGGCAACCTGCTGTCGATGACCCGGATCGAAAGCGGCGCGCTTGCCCTGCACCGCCAGCCGGAGGACGTACAGGATATCCTCCGCACGGCGGTGGAACTTCTCGGCAATCGGGCGGCGGAGAATCCGATCCGGGTGAACGTCCCGCCCGACTTTCCCCCGATCCCGGTGGATTTCGCCCTGATCGCCCAGGTTATGGTAAACATCCTGGAGAACGCCGTAAAATATTCACCCCCCGGTTCGCCCATCGACATCAATGCGGGGGAGGACGGCGCGACGGCCCATATCGAGGTTGCCGACTGCGGGGTCGGGATTCCCCCCGAGGAAGCGGCGCACGTGTTCGAGAAGTTCTACCGCGTGCAACGGCCCGAAAATGTCAGCGGCACCGGCCTGGGGTTATCGATCTGCAAGGGAATCATCGACGCGCACGGCGGTAAAATATTCGCCATGCCGCGCGCCGGCGGCGGGACAATCATCGCCATCGAACTGCCGCTCGCGGAATAAACACCACCCATGACGGAAGACGCCCGCAGGATTCTGATTGTCGACGACGAGGCCCCCATCCGGCGTTATTTGCGGGTGGTCCTGGGGGCCCAGGGGTATACCCTGTTCGAGGCCGCCGGCGGACAGGATGCCCTCAATGCCGTCCTTGGCGACCGGCCGGACCTGATCATCCTGGATCTCGGCCTGCCCGATATGGACGGTGTGGAAGTCACACGGCGGCTGCGCGAATGGTCGCAAACTCCGATCATCATCCTTTCCGTCCGGGAGGCGGAAGGCGACAAAATCGCCGCCCTCGACGCCGGTGCGGATGATTATCTCGTCAAACCGTTCGGGACCGGGGAGCTCCTGGCCCGCATCCGCGCGGCCCTGCGCCGGCAAGCCGACGACTCCGAGGAGCCCGTTATCCAGGCGGGGCCGCTGCGGATGGATCTTTCCCGCCGGATGGTCACCGTGGACGACCGTGAAATTGTTCTGACGCCGACGGAATACGACCTGCTCCGGATCCTGATGCGGAATGCGGGGCGGGTGATGACCCATCGCCAGCTCCTGCGCCTGGTCTGGGGCCCGGCGTATGAGAACGAAATGCATTTGTTGCGGGTCAACGTCAGCAACCTGCGCCGCAAGCTCGACCCCGACCCATCCTCTCCATCCCCGATCCGGACCGAACCGGGAGTGGGATACCGCCTGGTCGAATAAAATAATCCCATCGCCCCACCGAGCTCGCAGGGTGGGTTGACGACACGGAGAACCTGACTAAATCTGAAAATGAGATCGCTGAAAAAGGTGGTCGAGTAGCGGTCTTTGCGTATCGAGACCACCGTCCGAGAGATGAATAGCCTTTTTTCTCGTTGATTCCGTGGTCTCGATACGCTCCTTCGGAGCAACTCGACCACCGATTCTAGTCAACCCACCCTACTATTTCCAAAGAAATCCTTTATAATTCGACATCTTTTTCCGGAGTGAGAGAGCGCATGGATTACGCAGCAGCACCGTCCTATGTAAAAAACGCCAAAGCGCGTGAGTGGGTGCGGGAAATGGCCGCGCTGTGCAAACCGGATTCCGTCCTTTGGTGCGACGGATCGGAGGCAGAATACGACCGGCTGTGCGGCGAACTGGTGAAGGCCGGGACATTCATAAAACTCAATCCGGAGAAGCGGCCGAATAGTTACCTGGCGCGATCGGATCCGGGCGACACCGCCCGCGTGGAGAACCGGACCTTCATCTGCAGCCAAAAGCAAAGCGACGCCGGCCCAACCAACAACTGGATGGACCCGGCGGAGATGAAATCCAAATTGGTGCAGCTCTTCGAGGGATGCATGCGCGGACGGACGCTGTACGTGATCCCGTTCAGCATGGGCCCGCTCGGCTCATCGATCTCGCGGATCGGGATCGAGCTCACCGACTCCCCATACGTCGTGGTCAACATGAAGATCATGACGCGGATGGGCCGGCCGGTGTGGGACGCCCTCGGCGAGAACGCATTCGTCCCCTGCCTGCATTCGGTCGGCGCGCCGCTGGCCCCCGGCCAGAAGGACGTCGCCTGGCCGTGCAACGCCGAGAACAAATACATCGTCCACTTCCCGGAGGAGCGTTCGATCTGGTCCTACGGAAGCGGATACGGCGGGAACGCGCTGCTGGGCAAGAAATGCTTCGCGCTGCGGATCGCCTCCACGATGGCCCGCGCCGAAGGCTGGCTGGCGGAGCACATGATGATCGTCGGGGTGCAATCCCCCGACGGCCGGAAGACATACGTGGCCGGCGCCTTCCCGAGCGCGTGCGGGAAAACGAATCTGGCGATGTTGATCCCGCCGGCCGGGTTCGAAGGCTGGAAGGTGACCAGCGTCGGCGACGACATCGCCTGGTTGAAGCCGGATGCCGACGGCCGGCTGCATGCGATCAACCCGGAAACGGGTTATTTCGGCGTGGCGCCGGGCACCTCGATGCAATCCAACCCCAACGCGATGATGGCGATCGCCCGGAATTCGATCTTCACCAACGTCGCGCTTACGCCCGACGGCGACGTGTGGTGGGAAGGCATGACCAAGGAGAAACCGGCCGAGCTGATCGACTGGAAGGGGCGGCCCTGGACTCCCGCCTCGGGCGAGCTGGCCGCCAACCCGAACGGGCGCTTTACCACCCCGGCCTCGCAAAACCCGGTGATCGATCCGGACTGGGAGAACCCGGCCGGCGTACCGATCTCCGCCATCCTGTTCGGCGGCCGCCGGAGCAAGGTGGTGCCGCTGGTGTACCAGGCGCGCGACTGGGTGAGCGGCGTGTACCTCGCCGCCACGCTCGGGTCGGAAACTACCGCCGCGGCCGCGGGGGCGACCGGCCAGGTCCGGCGCGATCCGTTCGCCATGCTTCCCTTTTGCGGCTACCATATCGGGGATTACATTTCCTACTGGCTCTCCTTTAAATCGAAAGGCCTGCAGCTCCCGCCGGTCTTCGGCGTGAACTGGTTCCGCAAGAACGCGGAGGGCAAATTCAGCTGGCCCGGCTACGGGGAAAACATGCGCGTCCTGGAGTGGATCGTGGAGCGGGCCAACGGAGCGCGCGATGCCGTCGAGAATCCGCTTGGGTTCGCCCCGCGCTACCAGGATTTGAACTGGAAGGGACTCGCGGGCTTTCGCGAGGCGGACTTCCGTGAAATCACGGCGATCGACCGGGATGCCTGGAAGGATGAGGTCCGGTCCCATCAAGCGTTCTTCCAAACGATGGGGGATAAATTCCCGTCCGAG
>Ga0105104_10001575_pt1 | contig 17079 bp, 7 predicted proteins | sample PPLLaktember2015_3_FD_87034 | JGI IMG/M metagenome (GOLD analysis project Ga0105104, IMG submission 87034) | Freshwater sediment microbial communities from Prairie Pothole Lake near Jamestown, North Dakota, USA - PPLs Lake P7 Core (6) Depth... | ecosystem: Environmental > Aquatic > Freshwater >... | reverse complement strand
TCCCGTTCCCGAGGTTGATGGCCTTGATTCCACCCTTGGTGTAGGCCGCGTTCGCCTCCTGGAAGGCCTTGCCGCGCGCTGCGAGCCGGGCGGGGTCGACGTCGCTGCACAGCTGGGGATTGGTGCCGGGTGAGACCGAGATGTCCGCGGTCATCGCGGAGATGAGCTTCAGGGTCGCGGACGCGTTCCCCGCGTCGCGCTCGGCGGGAACCTCGTGGCAGATGCGGCGAACCGACTCATCGCTGGTGAGGTCGAAGAAGCTCGCGCCTCCGGCTTTCTGCACCTCGAGCGCAATCGCGGTGAGCAGCGGCAGGTCCTTCGTGCTTCCCGAAACCCGCACCAGGTCTCCCTGGGCGATGCCGGTGCTCTGGACCAGCCGCTTGGCGACATCCTCCGGATTTGGCGGGCTCGCCAGCGCGACTGCGCCCCAGAGGCACAGCGCGAGCGTCAGACTGTTTCGATTCATGGATTCACTTTCTTGGGGTTGATTGCACGACCACAGGGCGACCCTTTGTCGAGGAAAGTCAAGCAACCAACGAAAATGAGATCTCGAGTCAGGAGATTCCTGAATCGAGGACGAGTGGAACGACGCACATGGCACCCGGCAGCGAGCCAGTCGCCACCGCCGGTCGATTGCCATCGAGCCCGAAGCGGTTATGTTCAAATTTCTCCCGCGCGCCGGGCGAGGCGGAACCCTCCGCAGACGGTCCCTGGCAGCTCCCACTCCCCTTTCCTGTCGCGGCAGTTCGCGCCTTCGTCGACAGGTGTCCTGCCATGTCCAGACTCTTCAGCCGAACCCTCCGTTCCGCTGCCATCTCGCTCGCGTTGTCACTCTCGCTCGGATTCTCCGGAGCCGCCGTGGCCGGCGACGCGGTGACCGAGGCCCGGGAAGCCGCCGACCTGTTCCGGAAGTCCGACTCCAGTCTCGGGCCGTTCTTCCGCGACTCGGCGGGATACGCCGTCTTCCCCTCGGTGGTGAAGGGCGGGTTGGGCCTCGGCGGCGCCGGTGGCAGCGGAACCGTGTTCCAGTGCGCTGCGCCCGCGCGGACTCCGGACTGGAGTCCGGCCATGCAGCCCAGGAGGACCACGCCCCGTTTCCAGCCCCGAGCCATCGCCCCTCGCTCGTCAGTGACGACCCCGGGGGACATTCAGACCAAGCGGGCCTTTGCCGCAATGAAACTCGATTCGCCGGGCCGCGTCCTCAGCCGAGCCGCGCCGAGGGTTCCTTGAATCTGAGTGCACTGCTCTTCCCTCCGAGGGGCGAGCACGCCTGAAGCGCGCCTCCTGGCAGCGTCGTTCTGCCCCTCCCCGGCCCGGCAGGAGTGTACGCCTCCCTCCCGCCCGGGTTGTCATTCAAAGCGCCTCGGCGACGAACCGCCAGAGCGCCATAAACTCGCGCCGGCCGAACCCCGCGCCCGATTTGAAGAGCGTCGTGTTCCAGCGCCACTCGAAGTGCCCGATGACGTCGAGGTGGTCGGCGAGGACGAGCCGAGCCGCGCGGCCGGCGAGCGTCTGCGACGATGCCGGGACGATCCCGTCGTTGGCCCGGGGCGCGTCTTCCACCGCCGCACGCTCGGTGCCGGGCTTGCGCGCGGCGATCCACGGTCCGACGGGGAAGCGGTCCGGCCGGAACGCTTCGCTGGCGGTGGCCGCGTAGCAGAGCGCGTACGCCGCCCGGCGGTCCAGCCCGTGGAGCCCGGCCCAGAGCGTCGGTCGCGGCGCGACGGTCACGAGCTGGACGAGCCGCCCCAGCTCACCCTCGCCGAGGCGCGCGTTCAGCTGCGCCATTCGCTCCGGCGCGAGGTCGTGCAGGAGCCGCGTGTCGGACATGACCATCCCGCGGAAGCGGGCGATCTGCCGCGCCGTCTCCTCGTCCATGCCGGCGAGCAGCGCGATGGCGGGGGCGTTCACGTTGCGCCTGGGCGCGACGGCCTCGAAGAGGCTCACCAGGAAGCTCAGGCCGGGGAGCCCCAACCGTCTGCGGAGCTGCCCCGCGGCGGCCAGGATTGTCGCGAGCGACATCCCTTCGAGCAAGAGGTGGGAGAGCCCGTGCACCAGGCTGCCCGCGATGGGCGTGCCGTGGTGGGGGGCCGAGAGCGTCACCACCGTGCCGACGTGCTCCGCGAGCCGCTCGCGCAGCGCGGGGTCCTCACCCTTGAAGTGGTAGCGGAGGTTCAGGAGCAGGCGCGCGTCGAGCCCGCCCGTGGAGTGGCCGATGAGGTGGATCCGCGGGCGGCCGCGGCGCGACTCGCCGCGGAGGAGCGCGCCGCCAAGGAGCTGCAACAGGGCGTCCTGCAGGCTCCGCACGCGGGTCTCCAGCGACCCTGTCGGCGGCGGCTCGTGGACGTGGATCCTCCCGCGCAGCTCGCGCCTGGCGGACACCAGCGCCTTCATCACCCGGTCGAAGTAGACGATGCGCGGACCGCCCGGCCGGCCGAAGCTCCCGAACCCGAAGAAGCCGGGCACCAGCAGGACGTGGTCCGCGTGGCGCATTGCAGCAGGATACCCGTTGCGCGCGCTGGGGACCTTACGACCGATGGGGGCTGGGCTCGATCGAGTCTCGCTGCGAGGAATCGGCGGCACCCCCATTGCCCGCACCCGACGCGGAGCGCGGAGCTCTACGCGCATTCGGCCCTCGAAAACCCCGGGTTGTTCTTCCTTGGGCAACACGCGCGGGGCGCTCGATACGTGCGGGCCGGGTCAGTTCTCTCCCGACGAGGAATGTCGTGCCTTCAGCGTGCACCCAGTCTCAGGCGCGGCGAGGGCGGCCCGAGCGCACCACCCGTAGCAGGACGAGCAGGAGCACTGCTCCCACGAACGCCACCGTGATCGTCCCGGCGATTCCGGCAAACGGCGCGTGCCAGCCGAGTGAGCGAAAGAGCAGTCCTCCAACGAACGCCCCCACCACGCCGATGACGATGTCGCCAACGACTCCGAAGCCGCCCCCGGTGACGAGGGAAGCGAGGTACCCGGCGACGGCGCCGATGGCAACCCACAGCAGGAATGTCTCGAGCGTCATCTTCACACCTCCAGGGCCTGGCACAGGCGAGCCCTCTTCTCAACGTAGCCATCCAAAGGCGTGGCGCGAGGCGTTCTGTCCGCACGCGCACCTTCCGTCCCCGCCACGCGAGCGAATCCAAGGGCACGGACGTGAGCCGGACTCGAGCCGCTGACCGAGGCCGCGAAGGCTGACGCGACCACGGAGGACCCGCATTTCGCCCCGGCTCGCGCTGCACGCCGGCCGAACTCGCTGCCACGATGCGGTGGAAGGAGAGTCGCGGAAGGCGCGTCCTCGGCGGTTCGCTCCGCAGGGGTCGTGGTCCTCGCTCCTCACGCCGGGGGCGCTACTCGATCCGGCGCAGCCGAGCTCGACTGATCCGGAGCACCGCGACGACGAGCAAGGCAGCGATCGCCGGCACCACGATGCCCCAGAATCCCAGCAATCCACCTTGAATCATCTGACGAGCCTCGAGTTCTGCAGCCAATGCTCAGGTAGGCACGAAGGGGCCGCACAACAAGCCAGAGAGGGGTCGTTGGACCGGACGGCTCCAGCACGCTCAGGCGGGCGCGACCCCTGTGGCGCCCTCCATTCACGCCGAGGCCGTTCGGGGAGGGGAGCGAGGCTCGACCTCATGCGAGGTCGCGACCTCGCGGCCGAAGCAGACGCCACGAGAACGAGACGAGCGTCGCCGTGGAACGTTCTCGGACGCACACCAGGGGGCCGTCTCCGATAGAGAATTCTTTCCGGCCGGATTTTCGTTGATTTCCAGTCGATCGGGTTGACTGCACGGCCAATGGAGGGCCTGATGCCCCGCGGGTCCCGTCCTCAGGGGCCGTCGCGGTCGCTGGACTCTGGTCGTCTGACACAGCCCATCGCAGTGGACGTCCCCTCGACGGCTCGCCCGGCCGGCGCTGGAGCGTGGCTCGGAGGGTGTGATGTCGAAGAGACGGGCGCGAGCGGAGACCCAGCCGACCTCGGTCGGTCCGAACGTGCCGTTTCCCATCGTCGGCGTGGGCGCCTCTGCCGGGGGGCTCGAAGCGTTGACGCAGCTCCTCACCGAGCTGCCGGCCGACACGGGAATGGCCTTCGTGCTCATCCAGCATCTCGACCCGACGCATCCCAGTTTCCTGGCCGATACCCTGGCCAGGGCGACGAAGATGGTGGTCGGGCAGGCCAAGGACGGCGAGCGCGTGGTTCCCGACCACGTCTACGTCATCCCTCCGGACTCCGACGTCGCACTCCGGTCCGGCATCCTGACGCTCGTGGCCCGGACGACAGACGCGCGAAAGCTACACCTGCCCGTGGACTACTTCCTCGCATCTCTCGCCGAGCAGCTGGGGAAGCAGGCAATTGGTGTCGTGCTCTCCGGGACCGCCTCGGACGGCACCGAAGGGTTGCGGGCCATCAAGCGGGAAGACGGGATCACCTTCGCGCAGGATCCCAAGTCGGCGAAGTTCGATGGCATGCCGCGCAGCGCCGTCAAGGCGGGCGTCGTCGACTACGTCTTGCCAATCCCCGGAATCGCGCGCGAACTCCATCGCCTGAGCCGCCATCCGTACGTTTCGGGGGCGTCCGCACGGCCATCTGCCAGCGACGACAAGGTCGTCGAGGAGATCTTCGCCCTGGTGCGGACGGCGCTGGGCGTCGACTTCGGCGAATACAAGGCTCCGTCGCTCCACCGGCGGCTCGCGCGCCGGATGGCCCTGCTGCGGATTGAGAGCCTGCGCGACTATCTCGCGCTGCTCCGCGACCACCCCGAGGAAGCGGGGTGTCTGTACGAGGAGGTTCTCATCCATGTCACCTCGTTCTTCCGGGATCCAGACGTCTTCGAGAGCCTGAAGTCCGCGGTCTTTCCGGAGATCCTGAAGACCAAGGTGCCCGCGGAGCCCATCCGCTTCTGGGTCGCCGGGTGTTCCAGCGGGGAAGAGGTCTACTCGCTCGCCATCGCTCTGCTCGAGTTCCTGGACGACTCGACGGGGGGGCATCCCATCCAGATCTTCGGCTCGGACCTCAGCGAGCGTGCCGTCCAGACCGCCCGCAAGGGCGCCTACTCCGACGCGGTGATGCGCGACGTCAGCGAGGAGCGGCGCCGGCGCTTCTTCACCAAGGTCGAGTCGGGGTATCGCATCAACAAGAACGTGCGGGAGTTGTGCGTCTTCGTCCGGCACGATCTCGCCCGGGACCCGCCGTTCTCGAAGCTCGATCTCGTGTCCTGCCGGAACGTGCTGATCTACTTCGGACAGGCGCTCCAGCGTCGGGTCCTGCCGACCTTGCACTACGCCTTGCGGCGGGGCGGGTTCCTTTTCCTCGGCCGCGCGGAGGGCCTCCCTGGCTTCAGGCAATACTTCTCCCCGATCGACAAGAACAACAAGGTCTTCGTCCGGACGGCGACGGTGAGCACGCTCCACTTCGCTCCCCGGACCGAGGTGCATCCAGTCACCTCCCAGCCGAACGGCCCCCCTGGCAAGACGCCTCCGCTGCGTACCGTCGACGTCGCCAGGCACCTCGATCGGCTGCTCCTGACGCGCTACGCGCCGCCTGGCGTTCTGGTCGACGAGAGGATGCAAATCCTCCAGTTCGTGGGCGACACGGGGCGGTATCTCCGGGCCCCGCCCGGGGACCCCCAGCACAACCTCCTGAAGATGGCGCGGGGGGGGTTGCTGAGCGCGCTGCGCACGACCGTCGCGAAAGCGAAGCGGGAGCGGGTGCCGGTCAGGACCAAGGGAGTCGAGGTCGAATTCGTGGGCGGCGCGACCTCCGCCACCTGTGACGTCGTCGTCGTGCCCTTCGCAGTACCGCCCGACGGCAAGGAGCAGCTGTTTGCCGTTCTGTTCGAGGAGATCGCCGGACGGAGAACCGCGTCGAAGCTGCAGAGGACCTCCCGCCGCTCGATGGTCGGCGCGGGGCGACGCCTGGTCCCCAGGCTTGAACGCGAGCTGGAGGCGACCCAGCAGTACCTGCACTCGCTCATCGACGAGCGAGAACGAACCAATGACGACCTCAACGCGGCCAACGAGGAGCTGGTCTCGGGCAACGAAGAGCTCCAGACCATGAACGAGGAGCTGGAGACGGCCAAGGAAGAGCTCCAGTCGACCAACGAGGAGCTGACGACCGTCAACGATGAGCTCAACACCCGGAATCAGGAGGTCCGGGAGATCAACAGCGATCTGATGAACATCCTGTCCACCGTCGACGTGCCGATCCTCATCCTTGACGGGGAACGTCGGATCCGGCGCTTCACGCCGAAGGCGCGGGACATCCTGAACGTCCTCTCTTCGGATATCGGGCGGCCGCTGGACGACATCAAGTCCAATCTCCGGCTGGACGACCTTGACCAGCACATCTCCGAGGTCATCGAGACCAACCAGATGCACGAGTCCGAGGTGCAGGACAGGAACGGATGCTGGTACCGCATGCAGATTCGGCCCTACAAGACGGTCGATAACAAGATCGACGGTGCCACGCTGTCGCTGATCGACATCGACGCGCTGAAGCACCACGTCAACGAGGCCGAGCGGGCACGGGGCGAGGCCGAGCGAGCCAATCTGGCGAAGGACGAGTTCCTCGCGACGCTGTCGCACGAGATCCGGACGCCGCTCTCATCGATGTTGATGCATGCCCAGCTGCTCGGACGGGGGGGGCTTGACCCGGTGAAGATCAAGCGTGCGGCCGACGCCATCGAGCGAGGCACGAGGATGCAGGTCAGGCTCGTCGACGACCTCCTCGACGTCTCGCGCATCGTCGCTGGCAAGCTCACGCTCGACCAAGGGCCCGTCGACCTCTGCGCGGTCGTCCGGGCGGCGGTGGAGGGCGTCACCGGAGTCGCCGAGGCGAAGGGGGTGACCTTCCACGTCGTGCTCGATGAGACCCTCGGCCCAGTCTGGGGCGATCCGACGCGCCTCCAGCAGGTGGTGACCAATCTGCTGGCCAATGCCGTCAAGTTCGGCTTCGAGAACGGGAAAGTGACGGTTCTCCTGGACAGACATGACGGACACGCCCGCCTTCGGGTCGGGGATACCGGGATCGGGATCGAGCCCGAGTTCCTCCCCCACGTCTTCCGGCGATTCGCCCAGGAAGATGGAACGACCGTCCGGAAGCACGGCGGGCTGGTTCTGGGACTGGCCATCGTCCGCGATCTCGTCGAGGCGCACGGTGGGACCGTGCGTGGTGAGAGCGAGGGCAAGGGAAGAGGGTCGACCTTCTCGGTCTTCCTTCCGATCAGCGACGCCCCTTCCGATGCGCCCGAGGACACATCGACCTCCTCCGGAAGCCCAGCGTCGAAGCCCAGGCCCAGGGGGACCAGTTCGCGAGACGCGTTGCGCGGCGTGCGAATCCTGGTGGTCGAGGACGATCCGGGAAGCCGTGAGGCGGTGGTCGAGATGCTGAGCGTGATGGGAGCGGCGGTTCGAGCGTCCGGTTCCGCCAGCGAGGCCATGCGGGACCTAGAGGAGTTCGGTCCGGAAGTTCTGGTGTGCGACATCGCGATGCCCGGCGAGGACGGGTACTCGCTGATTCGCCGGGTGAGAGCCCTGGACGTGTCGCGAGGAGGCGGTGTCCCTGCCGTCGCCCTCACCGCGCTGGCCCGGGTCGGAGACTGGCGACGCGCTATGGCTGCCGGGTTCCAGAATTACCTCACCAAGCCCGTCGACATCGATGACCTGGCCCAGGCCGTGGCGGAGCTCTCGTCCCCGGCGCCCGCGGCGCCCGCCGCGTCCTCGGACTGAAGCTGCCGAGAAGCAGGGCTCGCCGGCCCTGGCCACCGCCCGGGTCTCATGCCGCCGGCCTCTTCCCGCGCTGCGCGGGAGGGAGCAGCTCCTCGAGCGCATCGGCGGCCACCCGTGCTCCCGTTGCGGAGAAGGCGGCGGCGATGCGCTCCGCGCCTGCCTTGCACCCGATCGCCTCCTGAACGGCCGCCCGCAGACGGTCGGGGCGGAGTCGCGACGCCGGCAACCGTGTGCCGGCCCCCGCGAGCTCCATGCGATCGGCGCAGCCGAGAAACCGAGGGTCCGCATTCGATCGACCTCCTCGGCGAGCGTCCGCACGGCGACGCTGTGGCCGCGCCTGCGCAGCTCGGTGAGCATCGGCACGATGGGATAGAGGTGACCGCGAGAGGGTGTCGTGTAGGCGAGGTAGCGGGCCATCAGGAGACTCCGGTGATGAGTTGGACGAGCTCGGCCAGGACCGTCTCCGTGGCGCTGCGCGGGAGGCCCTGATCTCGCCGCAGGAGTTTCCAGACATGGACGTCGGTGACCGCGATCAGCTGGGCCAGCCGGCGAGCGCGCGCGGCACGCGGGACCCGTAGCCAGGGGGCGAAGGTCCGCGCGACCCAGTGACGATGCAGGTCGCGGCCGGCCTCGGCGACCTTGCCGAACGCCGGAATCTGCTCCTCCTGGGCGAGCATGCGCAGGACGCGATTCCCCCACTCCTCGTAGTGGTCGATCAGGTTGTGGACCGCCCCCGCGACATCGCCGATCGGCGCCAGGTTCCGTTGCGCCCGGACCTGCTCGAGCCCGATCTCCGCCGCCGCGGCGACCAGCCCTTCCTTCGAGCCGAAGCGACGGAGCACCGTCTGCACGGTCACGCCGGCGCGCTTCGCCACGTCCTCCAGCGAGACCTGCTCGTACGGCCGGGCGAGGAACAGCTCCGTCGCCGTCGCCAGGATCCGCGCGTGGGTCGCTGCCGCTGCCGCGGCGCGAGCGGTCATGGTGTAGCGACGCCGTGCAGCCATGTTAATGTTAATGGCGCTAACACGAATATGGAGACGCGGGCAAATGCGGGTCCGGAGCGCCGCCTCGGACATCCACCGGGCGACTCCTTCGGCGGCTCGGTCCCGGGTGTCAGCGTGCGGCCGCGCCAGGCAGCCGAGGGTCACCGAGCGGCCGCGGCCGAGCACGGGTTTCAAGGCAACCGTGGCTGGCAGCTTGCTGGCTGATCGAACGAAGTCAGCGGCTTATGGGGCAATTGCCGTGAGCAAGCAAACTTGCAGGAAGAGCGTACGGTGCTTCCACACCACTACACACACTCGGGCGCACAATGAAGAACACGTTCACGATGGTCGCGGTTTTGGCGGGATTGATGGGCGCAGGTTGCGCGACCACTTCCGCCCAGGAGCAGCGCCAGGCGGAGCAGCACCAGCGGAACTCCGACGATGCCGCTCGCAAGGGGCAGTTTGGGATCGCGGGCGACGAGCAGCGCCAGGCACAGCAGTCGCAGAGCAAGGCGGTGATGAAGTCGCTGGACGAAGGAAAGTCGGTCGCCCGGGTGCCGGATGCCCCGACCCCCGCTGGTCAGGCGCAATAATCCTGCGAGTCGATCACCGCCCGGATCCGGTCAACCGCTCCCAGTTGGCGGTGGCCGGAAGCTGGGCCTGCAAGCCCTTCGAGATCCACTGTCGCTGCCAGGCAACAGATGGTGAACGTCAGGTCGATGTGGCTTGAGACCGGAGCCTCGAGCCCCCAGTGTCAGCCCCCGATGGTCGCGCCTCGCCCCAACGCCCTCTCAATGCCCGTCCCAAGCGGGTGCTGAGGCCGAGCGGTCGGATGTCCTGGGGAACACTGCTCGGCGCGTTCTCGCGCCATCGCGCCCGATCTGACCTTCTCTCCGGCCCGATCCACGGCGAGCTGCTGGGGGTCGAGGGGCTCACCGAGCACGCCCGCACCGTCGCCCGTCGCCAGCACCTCCGGCCCCGCCGGCGCACCGGGCGCATCGGCCCGCTCCTGAGCCGGCTCGACGGGACCCTCTCCATCCTCGAGGACGCGCACGCCCGGATCGCCGCCCAGTCGGCTGCGCTCGACGTCGGTCCGGCCGGAGAGTGGCTGCTCGACAACTTCTACGTCGTCCGGGACCACATTGCAGAGGTCCGCCTCAATCTTCCGCGCGGCTACTACGGGGAACTGCCCGACCTCTCCGACGGTCCGCTCGCGGGTTACCCGCGGGTCTACGACCTGGCGATCGGTCTCATCTCCCACTCCGAGGGCCGCCTCGACGCGGAGAACATCGGCGCCTTCACCACCGCGTTCCAGGAGGTGGCACCGCTCGCCATCGGCGAGCTCTGGGCGCTGCCGGCGATGCTCCGGCTCGGGCTGGTGGAGAACGTGCGTCGAATGACACTGCGCACCGTCCAGCGCCTCGAGCAGCTCGTGCTGGCCGACGACTGGGCGCGCCGACTCTGCGCGGCCGACGCCGCCGGGCCGGTGGAGCTGGTCGACGCCTTCCAGGGCTTCATCGCCGACCACCCCGCGCTGACCGCCGAGCTCGTGTCGCGGTTGCGCGCGCAGCTCCGCCTGCTCGAGGCCAGCGCCACCGCGATGACCTGGCTGGATCGCTGGCTCGACGACGAGGGCCACGGGGCCGAGGAGTCCGCCGCCCGCGCAACCCAGCGGCTCGCCCTCACCCAGGTGATGATGGCGAACAGCATCACCAGCCTCCGCACGCTGGGGGGGATGGACTGGCCCGAGTTCGTCGAGGCGCAGAGCGTGCTCGAGGCGGCGCTCCGCCGCGACCCGGCGGGGACCTATTCCCGGATGACGTTCGAGACGCGTGATCAGTACCGGCACGTGGTCGAGCGGCTCGCCCGCAGGACCGGACGACCCGAGGAGCAGGTCGCGGCGACCGCGGTGGATCTCGCCCGGCGCTCGCCGCAAGACCTGTCGGCTGCCAGCTCCCACGTGGGGTTCTTCCTGCTCGGCGCCGGACGGGCGACGCTCGAGCAGTCCGTCGGCTACCGGCCTCCCCTGGGCGAGCGCCTGCTCCGGGCCGCCCGGCGCCACCCCGACCTGGCGCTGGGGGGCAGCGCAATGCTCGGCACCGCCGCGGCGCTGGCGGCGCTCCTCTGGATGGCCGGAGCCGGGTCCCGTCCCGCCTGGCTCCCGCTCGCCCTCCTCGCGCTGCTCCCGGCCAACGAGGTGGCGCTCAACGTCATCCAGCAGCTGATCACCAGCTTCCTCCGGCCGCAGCGCTTGCCCAAGCTCGACTTCCGCGAGAGCGGCGTCCCCGCCGAGTCACGCACCGCGGTGGTGATGCCCACGCTGCTCTCCAGCGTCCAGTCGGTGGAGCAGGCCCTGGAGAACCTGGAGGTGCAGTTCCTCGCCAACCGCGGATCGAACCTCCACTTCGTGGTGCTCGGGGATTTCACCGACGCACCGACCGAGGTGCAGGAAGGCGACGCCGCCATCGTGCAGGCCGCCATCGCCGGAGTGACCGCCCTCAATGCGCGCTACGGGCCGGGGGGCAACGCCTTCTACCTTCTCCACCGCCCGCGCCGCTTCAACCCCCAGCAGGGCGTGTGGATGGGCTGGGAGCGGAAGCGGGGAAAGCTCGCCGACTTCAATCACCTCGTCCGCACGGGGGCGGAGGGCGCCTTCTCGGTCATGCTCGGGGACCTCGCGGTGCTACGCGGCGTTCGGTACGTCATCACCCTCGACGCGGACACCATCCTCCCTCCGGAGACCGCTCCGCTCCTGGTGGGAGCAATGGCCCACCCTCTCAACCGCCCCGGCTTCGATGCCGTCGGCGCGCGGGTGGTGCGGGGTTACGGCATCCTGCAGCCGCGGGTCGGCGTCTCGCTCCCCAGCGCCAACCGCACCCGCTTCGCGGCCATCTACTCCGGCCACCCCGGTGTCGACCCGTACACCACCGCGGTCTCGGACATGTACCAGGACCTCTACGGTGAGGGCAGCTTCACCGGGAAGGGCATCTACGACGTCGACGCCTTCGAGCAAGCGACCCACGGTCGATTTCCGCCCAACACGCTCCTCTCGCACGATCTGATCGAGGGCTGTTTCGCCCGCGCCGGGCTGGCGACCGACATCCAGGTGTTCGACGATTATCCGTCGAGCTACCTGACCTGGACCCGGCGCAAGCACCGCTGGATCCGCGGCGACTGGCAGCTCCTCCCCTGGACACGGCGCACCATCCCCGGGCCCGGCGGCCCGTCGCCGAATCCGCTCCCGGCGATCTCGCTCTGGAAGATCATCGACAACCTGCGCCGCAGCGTGGTGGAGCTCGCCCAGCTGGCGTTCCTGGTCGCGGGATGGACGGTGCTTCCCGGCTCGCCCCTGCGCTGGACGGCGCTCTGGGTCCTCGCCGTGGCCGCGCCGTGGATCGTGACCCTCCTGCTCGGAGCCCTCCGCCCACCGCTCGACCGCTCCTGGCGCGCCTATTACGGGGCGATCGCCCGTGATGCGGTGACCAGCGCCCGGCAGCTGGGGCTCGCGCTGGTCTTCCTTCCTCACCAGGCCTGGATCTCCGCCGACGCCATCGTGCGGACCTGGTGGCGGATCGGGATCTCCCGGCGAAATCTCCTCGAATGGCAGACCGCGCTCCAGTCCGAGCGCTCGCGGTCTTCCTCGGCGCGCGACACCTGGCGCGCCATGTGGCCCTCGGTGCTCCTCTCGGCCGGGTTCTTCGTCGCGCTCCTCCTTCGTCACGGCGCCCATCGCTGGACGTGGATCCTCGGCTGCGGCGTGCTCACCGTGGCGTGGGTCTGCGCGCCCCAGGTCGCCCACTGGCTGGGTCAATCTCCGAGGCGTCGAGAACGCCGGCTCGCCCCCGCGCTGAGGGCCGACGCGCTTCGCTACGCCCTCCTGCACTGGCGGTTCTTCGAGCGCTTCGTCACCGCCGAGACCCACTGGCTGGCACCGGACAACGTCCAGGAGGGGCCGGCGCCGGTGGTGGCGATGCGGACCTCACCGACCAACATCGGCCTGCAGCTCCTGGCGATCGTCAGCGCTCACGATCTCGGCTTCCTCCCGCTCGAGGAGATGGTGTCACGGCTCGAGCGGGCCTTCGCATCTCTCGAGCGGCTGCCCCGGTTCCGGGGCCACCTCTACAACTGGTACGACCTCCACGACCTCCGGGAGCTCGCGCCGGCGTACGTGTCGACGGTGGACAGCGGCAACCTGGCCGGCCTGCTCATCGCCGTGCGCCAGGCCTGCCTGGGCATCCCCGACGAGCCGGTCTTCGATCGACGCGCGTGGCGGGCCGCCGAGACCGCCCTGGGCATGGTGGGAGCGACCGCCAGCGCCCGGATCGAGCCGAAGCTCCGGCTGGCGCGCTCGGCCCTGGCGGCGGCGGAGCGGGCCACCGACCTCGCTGCGGGACTGGATGGCGTGCTCGGGCAGTTGGAGGAGCTGGAGCGGGCCATCGCCGCGGGGCGGGAGCTTCACGCGCCGCTCGGGGCCGCCTCGGAGTGGACCGCCTGGACGCGCCGGCTGGTCGCCGAGCAGCGGCGCCGGGTGGAGGGGTTGGAGACGACGGACGGCGTCGGCCGGCTCGGCGAGGCGACCCGCGTCTTCCCGACGCTTCGCGATCTCTCGGCCAAGACCGCACGGGCCGCAGAGCTCGTCACGCGCCTCGAGGCCCTGGCCGCCAGCGCCAGCCGCCAGGCGAGCGCGATGGACTTCAGCTTCCTGTACGACGAGCAGCGCGCGCTCTTCTCCATCGGATACCAGCTCACCAGCCACACCCTGGACCCGTCGTACTACGACCTCCTGGCCTCCGAGGCGCGGCTGGCCAGCTACGTGGCCATCGCCAAGGACGACGTCCCGGTGGACCACTGGTTCCACCTGGGACGCGAGCTGTCGCGCGCCGCCGGGGAGACCGCCCTGATGTCCTGGAGCGGGACGATGTTCGAGTACCTGATGCCCCTCTTGTTGATGCGCTCGTTCCCCGAGACCCTCCTCGACCAGACCTACCGGGGAGCGGTCCGGCGCCAGATCACCTACGCCGCGGGCCACGCGGTGCCCTGGGGCATCAGCGAGAGCGGCTACAACGTCCGCGATCGCTTCGGGACGTACCAGTACCGGGCCTTCGGGGTGCCGGACCTGGCGCTCAAGCGAGGACTCGACGCTGACCTGGTCATCGCGCCCTACGCCTCGGCGCTGGCGACGATGGTCGAGCCGGCACGGGCGTTCGCCAACCTCCGGGCGCTGGAACGCAGGGGCGCGCTGGGGCCGTACGGATTCCGAGATGCGCTGGACTACACCCGGCCCGACCCGGGCAAGGCGTGCTCGGTGGTGGAGACCTTCATGGCCCACCACCTCGGCATGGGCCTGGGCGCGCTCACCAACGCCCTCAGCGGCCAGATCTGGCAGCGCCGCTTCCACGCCGATCCGCTGGTGCGCGCTGCGGAGCTGCTGCTCTACGAGCGCATCCCGCGCCGGCTGATGCTCCAGAAGCCCCAGGCCGCGCGCCCCGAGGCTTCGCTCCCCAACCCCGATCTGGAGGCGCCGGCGGTGCGAGAGCTCGAGACCCCGTTCACTCCGCAGCCCCGGGTGGCGCTGCTGGGGCGGCTCCCGTACACGGTGATGCTCACCAACGGCGGCTCCGGGTACAGCCGCTACGAGGACCTCGCCGTCACCCGCTGGCGCGCCGACGGAACTGCCGACTCCGCGGGGCAGCACTGCTACGTGAAGGACCTCGCGCGCGGGCGCATCTGGTCCACCGCCCACCAGCCCGTCTGCGCCCGGGCCGACACCTACCACGTCTCCCTGGCCACCGACCGGGTCGTCTTCCACCGGACCGACGGGCCGATCGAGACGCGGACGGAGATCACCACTGTCCCCGACGACTCGGCGGAGGTGCGGCGGGTGACGCTCACCAACAACGGCAGCGTCGCCTGCGAGATCGAGCTCACCAGCTACGGCGAGCTGGTCCTCGCTCCGCCCGATTCCGATCGCGCCCACCCTGCCTTCGGGAGCCTCTTCGTCGAGACCGCGTGGCATGCCTGGTGCTCGGCGGTCACCGGAACGCGGCGGCCCCGTGCTCCCTCCGAGCAGCGGGTGTGGTGCACCCATGTCGTGGCCACGGGGGAGGAACGCGTGGGTGAGATCACCTGCGAGACCGATCGGAGCCGGTTCCTCGGACGGGGCCGGTCCACCCGCGCTCCGACCGCGCTCGACCACGGTGCGGGGCTGAGCGGGAGCACAGGGGCGGTGATCGACCCCATCTTCGCCCTCCGCTGCCGCCTCCGTCTGGAGCCCGGACGCTCGGCCTCGGCGGCCTTCACCACCTTGGTCACCACCAGCGCCGAGCGAGCCTTCGAGCTGGCCGACCGCTATCGCGATCCCCGGTCGGCGCACCGTGCCCTGGATCTCGCCTGGACGGCGGCGCAGATCGAGCTGCGCGAGCTGAACACCTCGTCGATGGACGCAGGGGTCTTCCAGCAGCTCGCGGGCGCGCTCTTCTTCTCCGATCCCCGGCTGCGCGCGCCGGAGGCGGAGCTCCTCGCCAACCAGGGTTCCCAGCCCATGCTCTGGGCCGTCGGGCTCTCGGGGGACTGGCCGATCCTCTTGGCCACCATCGACTCGACGGAGGGGCTGCCAACCCTGCGGCAGCTCCTCTCCGCGCACCAGTACTGGCGCCGGCGCGGGATGATGGTGGACCTCGTCATCCTGAACACCCGGGCCCCGTCCTATCTGGAGGCCCTCGGGGACCAGGTGATGGCGACCGTTCTCTCCTCCAGCGAGGCGGGAATGGTCGACCGTCCGGGCGGGGTCTTCATCCGCCGCCGCGATCTCCTCGGCCCGGAGGAGCTCCGCATGCTCCGCGCCACCGCGCGGGTCCACCTCCCCTGCGATGGCCGGCGCCTCGGGGCCATCCTCGAATCGCTGACCGACGCCACCGAGGAGGTGAAGGAGGTCCGCCTTCCTCCGCGCCGTCCACTGCAGCGCACCCTCGCCGGTCTGGTGGAGCGGCTGCGCATCCCGCCACCGGTGGCGAGCGTCGGACAGGCGCCGGGGCGAGCCGGGCCCGTGGACCTGGCGACCGCGGGCGAGGATGCGCCGGCCCACCCGCCCCTGCTTCTGGACAACGGGCTCGGGGGCCTGGATGCCGAAGGTGCATACCGGATCCGCCTTCGTGGCTCGGCCCTCCCCCCGGCGCCGTGGGCAAACGTGGTGGCCAGTCCGGAAGGAGGGTTCCTCGTCTCGGAACGGGGAGCCGGCTTCACCTGGGCCGGTAGCAGCTTCTTCTACCGGTTGACGCCCTGGCACAACGACCCGATCACGGACCCGGTGAGCGACGTCCTCTACCTCCGGGACGAGGAGACGGGCGAGCTGTGGACCCCGACTCCCGCGCCCATCCGTCACGCCTCGCCCTACCGGGTCCGCCACGAGACCGGCGCGTCCACCTTCGAGCACCGGCACTCCGACGTGGAGAGCCTCCTGACGGTGGGCCTCGCCGACGGCTCGGCGACGCGGATCTCGCGACTGCGCCTGACCAACCACGGCCCCCGGACGCGCCGCATCGGGGTGACCAGCTACGTCGAGTGGACGCTGGGGAGCCAGCGCGAGCACACCCAGCATCAGATCCGGACCGAATTCGACGCCGCCCGGGGAACCCTGTTCGCCCGGAACACCTTCGACCCCCAGTTCGCCGGCTGGGTGGCGTTCTGTGCGCTCGCCCCCGAGGTGCAGGGCCACACGGCCGATCGGCGCGAGTTCCTCGGCCGCCATGGGAGCATCGAGGCTCCGGCGGGCATCGGGCGCCTCAGCGGTCGCACGGGTGCAGCGCTCGACCCGTGCGCGGCGCTCCAATGCGCGCTGACCATCGGTCCCGGAGAAGGCCGGGAGGTGGTGGTTCTCCTCGGGGCGGCGCCGTCGGCGGAGCTGGCGCGCGAGGCCGTGGACGGGCTCCGTGGCCCGGCGCCCGCGTCCGCGGCGATCGACCGCACGGTGGACGGCTGGGAGCAGCGGCTCTCGACCGTCAGAGTGCGCACGCCCGAGCCCGCCTTCGACGCCCTGCTGAACCGCTGGCTTCTGTACCAGGCGCTCTCCTGCCGGATGTGGGGCCGCTCGGGCCTGTACCAGAGCAGCGGGGCCTACGGCTTTCGCGATCAGCTCCAGGATTCGATGGCCTTCCTCCACGCCGCCCCGGACGTCGCACGCGCCCACCTCCTTCGAGCCGCCAGCAGGCAGTTCGCGGAAGGTGACGTGCAGCACTGGTGGCATCCGGAGAGCGGTCGGGGCGTGCGCACGCGGTTCTCCGACGATCTCGCCTGGCTACCCTTCGCGGTGGACCACTACGTGAACGTCACCGGTGATCGGGGCGTGCTCGACGAGCCGGTGCCGTTCCTGATC
>Ga0105104_10001573_pt1 | contig 17104 bp, 17 predicted proteins | sample PPLLaktember2015_3_FD_87034 | JGI IMG/M metagenome (GOLD analysis project Ga0105104, IMG submission 87034) | Freshwater sediment microbial communities from Prairie Pothole Lake near Jamestown, North Dakota, USA - PPLs Lake P7 Core (6) Depth... | ecosystem: Environmental > Aquatic > Freshwater >... | reverse complement strand
TTGAAGTCGAGCCAGGCCATGCTCGCGATCGTCTTCCAAAGGAAAAAGCCGTTTGCGTGCTCTCTCTGAACTCCGGAAGCATCTCTCAAATACAGCGAGACTTGCGTGCCCTGCCCTTCCTTGTGGGTCAGGAACAAGTCTTGCCTTCCGTCACCATTGAAGTCGTCAGTGATAATCTGCTCGCCCGGAGCAAGCGTCAGTAACCCGGTCCCGACTGTGCCGGGGAAAGGACTGACCTTGAAATCATTATCGAGGACAAAGTCGCCGTCGGCGTGACGATAGCCGCGAAAAACTTTCGTTTTCGTATTCAATCCCTCAAAAGTGCCGGCCACCAGGAAGGAGTACCGTTTCACCGGCGGCGTCACGTCGTCGTCGGGAGGCGGATCGGTATCATTGCCTCCGTCATTGCCTCCGTCATTGCCTCCGTCGTCGCCTCCGTCATTGCCTCCGTCGTCGCCTCCGTCGTCACCCGAATCCCCGTCCGTATCGTTGTCGTCCGGAAGAGCATCGTCGAAGGGGTTGCGGCCATAACCGCCGTATGCCAGCCCGGAGTTCTGGAAGAGCTGGTCCATCGCCGTCTCGTAACCCTGTTCGAAGCTCCGCAGGTCTTGCGGATAAGCACCGGACTTGTCGTCATTAGACAGCCTGCGATCAAGCAGAGCCCCCCGACTCGAGGGCCGCGGGACCGATCCAGAAGTAACGCGCTCGGCAGCAGGAGATGCTGTCTGAAGAGGATAGCCGGCCAGGCGTTCCGGGATCCTTCTCGCCGCGTCCACGGGTTGCTGGACTTTGGATCGCGTGAAACGTTCGTTCCCTGAAGGTGAGACAAACGAGGAGGAGCGCGGCACGTTGGATAAAAACGGGGCCTGTGACGCTCGGCGTTGCTGGACTGCCGATGTCGATTCAATCTCAGGCGCCGGAGAGGCAATGCCCGGCCCCATCACCTTCTCGACGGTCGGAATCAGATAGCTGAACGTGGGCAAAGACAGCACCAGGACAGCACCACATAAATACCACGCCAGCTTGCCGATCCGGCTCAGTTGTGTTCGGATGATCTTCATCTCCGCCAAAGCCAATCAGGACACTTATACAAGATGCTCTACCGGTAAGTAAAGAAAAAACAGGAGAACCGGTAATCCGCCGAAATCAAAGAAGGCTAACAGGTTGGCTGGATACAAGGCTTCCAGGTGATCATATTGAGTAGAGAAACCGCTGCAACTTTCGGACTGTTCAAACATCTTTTACCGTTGCTTTTGCGGAGATGGGCTGTTAGGTTGTGGGGCTGTCGCAAACCGCGCATCGTTTTAAATGCCCAGCGAAATCAGCCCCGAACAGTTGAAGGAAATTGTCCAGCGAGCCCAGGCGGGTTCCGAACAGGACTTTTATCAACTGTATGTTGTCTTTTCGAAGCCCGTCTACAACTTCGTATGGAGGTTGATCGGATCTGTTGAGGACGCGGAAGACCTGGTTCAGGAAACTTTCCTGAAGGTTCACAGCGAACTCAAGCGCCTGCGGGACCCGAATCAGTTTCGTTTTTGGCTTTATCGGATCGCCCGCAACGAAGTCTACCAGAAGTTGAGACGAACGCAGCGAACGACTGAGGTTTCGATAGACGATGAGGACGCTGGCTATTACAACTTCCTCAAAGACGACATACGACAGCCCGATCCGGAGAAGTTGGCGTTGTCCGGCGAGCTGAACGATGTGATCAATCGGGCTCTCCAGTCACTGACGCCCAAGTACCGGGACGTATTCGTCCTGGCTGTTCTTCAGAAGATGAGCTACGAGGACATTACAAAGATTGTGGGACGTTCGCTTCTATCGGTCAAAACCGACATTTACAGGGCGCGTCTGATGGTTAAAGACGCAATCTCGGTTTACATGAAGCGCTCCCGGGTTGGGAAATTATGAACTGCGAGGGTTGGAGGATAGAGATTGCAGCGTTTCTGGATCGGAGCAGCGATCCGAGGATGTCTTCTCGGGTGCGCGGCCACCTGGAAACCTGCTCTTCCTGCCTCGAATTCTATCGCGAACAATCCGAGCTCAATGCCCTCCTGGGATCCTCCGAACTGGAGGCGGATCCACCGGAGCACCTGTGGTACCGGATTGAGAGCCAGATCGCCCAGCGCCAAGAGGTCCCCGCCAGTCGGTGGACTTTCCTGGCCAACCTGTGGGGGTTCTGGTACGTCCCGCGGCTCCGCTACGCGCTCGTCACCTGCCTGTTTTTGTTGGTCGCGTCCTGGTCGTTGCTCGAGCTCAAGAGCCGCCGCGACGCCGACCAGGTTTTTCTTGCCCGGATCGATGCTTACGAGCTGAAGGTTGTCGAAGGCAACCCCTTCCTTTCTGACATCAGGAAGTCGGCGCCTGTCGACAATCCGTTTCTCAGCATGAATACCGCTACTTCAAATCCCTTCGAATCAAAGGGGAGTCGACAATGAGGAAGTTCATACTGCTCCTGCTACTTTCGGCCACCTTGCACCTGCCTTTGCAGGCCCAACGGAGCGATGAGACCGCAAAACTGCGGATCGCTGCCAGCCAGTACGAGATTATCGGACTGCTGATGCAGAAGCACGAATACTCTCAAGTGGTCGGCGAATATCGAAAAATACTCGCCCTGAACTTGGACCTTGAGAGCGAGAAGCCTCTCGTGCAGGCGACGTGGGTCATCGTGGATGGGCTTCGGCAAGTCGGCCAGTACGGTCTAGGCATTCAGATCATCGACGAGGCGCTCAGCGGGGTGCGACTGAGTGAGAGCAAGTTCTTTCTCATGATGGCAAAGGGGAAAGTCCTGAAGGATCAGGGCAAGCTTCAGGAGGCAATCGAGATTTTCCGCAAGGCCCAGCAGTTCGCTCCGGCCGCGACCGGGGTCGAAAAATAAGCATCCCAGGCTAATCCGCAAAAAAAAGGCCGGCATAAAGCCGGCCTTTTTTTTGCTCTGAAGTCTGGGTTGGGGAACAGGGACAGAAGGGACACAAGGGACAGAAGGGACAGAAGGGACAAGGGACTTGATCGATCCCTTGTCCCTTCTGTCCCTTGTGTCCCTTCTGTCCCTGTTCGACTTATTGCCCACGCTTCCCGTGAGCATTCAAGATCAGGCCACGCGCCTTTCCTGAACGTCGGGGATGAAAGGCCGAAGAGAGGCACCGGGGCCTTTCTTCTCGGGCTCCGTACCGTTCGGGGGTGTAGCCGGTTGCTCCGGCTCGGGCGGCTGCTGCTTCTGGAGCTCTTGAGTCTCCTCCTCGCGGCGCTTCCGAATAAGCTCCTGCTCCGCGGCTTCCCTGTCCTTGATAAGGTTATAGGCCTTACGTAGAGCTCGCTTGAATTCCAGCGTGAGCTCAGTGGCGGTGGGCAGGTTCGGAACAACATGCGGCGTAATCAGGAAAATCAGCTCCCGTCGGCTCTTCTTTCGCGACGTGGTGCCGAAAACCGCCCCGAGAATCGGAATGTCACCCAGGAGCGGAACACGGTTCTTACTGAAGTCCGTTTGATCGCTAATGATACCCGCGATAGCCACCGTCTGGCCGTCTCTGATGATCAGGGAGGTCTCGACATAGCTGCGCTCGATGGTCGGAGTCAGATTCTGCTGGGTTGCCCCCGCTGCACTGCTCGAGCTGACTTCGATGGCGAGGTCCATGGTCACAATGCCGCTCGCGCTGATCCGAGGCGAAATCAGGAGGGTTGTACCGGTCGGGCGGAATTGGATGGAATTGACGAAGGAGGTCGTACCGGCTTGCAGGGGATCCCCAAATGACGCGGTTGTCACCGGAACTTCGGCACCCACGTTGAACGACGCCTGCATCCCATCCATGGCGAGTAGTCGGGGCGCCTCCACGAGCTCAACATCCGTCGTCGCCCTCAAGGCGGTTATCGACGCCTCGAGTTGCCGCTCGGCGCCGATGATCGTTCGCGTTATGATATTCAAAGCTCCGCCCGTTATCGACCCTGTGGTCGCCGGAGTCGCAGCCTCGTTTGCTCCGAGCGCGCCTCTTTTTTCCAGCGCTGCGGTCACGCCGAAGGACAGATCATCCGTCAACGTCACGGCGTAGATCTTGGCCTCAATCAGACACTGGCGCGGCAGAATGTCCAGCTGCCTGATCGTCTCGAGCAGGAAGTCGTAGTCCGCTTGTGTGGCCTGGACGATCAGTGAGTTGTTATACTCGTTGACGATAACCTTCACGTTCCCAGTCACGACGGCCTTAACACCCACCTGGTTGGTCATCGGCCGGTTGCGGATGGAGGGACCAATCTCCCCCCGGACACCGGCGCCCCCATAGCCACCGTAACTACCACCCATCCGGCCGCCGAGCATCGAGTTGCTGGACTGCTGTCCAAGAAATCCGGGTTCACGGTAGGCTCCGCCACGTTGTTGTTGATCGTACGCCTGTCCTTCCCGGGCTTCCCCACCCATCGGTGACGAAGGCAAACCGGCTCCATCCTGATACAGCTGCGAAAGAACATCGGCAATGTTCATTGCCGTGTTGTTCTCGACCTGATAAACGAAAGTCTTCATATTAGTGCTGGCGGATGGAGAGTCCAGCTTTTCGATCCAGGTCTTGATTTGCTGCAGGACCGAGGGAGCATGGGTCACAACGAGAATGCTGTTCAGCCGCTCGATCGCAACGATACGAACACTGGACTTGTCTCCCGGCGCAAAGATCTTGGCCAGATCCTCGGCCACATCTTTCGCCAGGTTGCTCTTGATCGGGATCAAATCAACGTTATTAATACTGAAATATTGCGTGTCCAGCATGTTGATCATGTCGAGGACGTGCTGGATATTGCGGCGATGATCGGTAATGATCAGGATATTAGCAGGGGCGAAGTCGATGACATTCGCTCCTTCGGAGACAAAGACCTGGGCCATCTGCTTCATGTGTTCTGAAGCCAGATAGTGCAGAGGAATAATGTAAGTTACGACGCCCTCTTCGGCCTGCAGCTGTCCTGTCTCCTGAGCTCGTTGCACTTCGATGGCGGTGGTCCCAGGGGGTACGCTCGCCGCAGGCTTTTGTTCCCCTGAAGGTTGAGCCGGCGGCTCCGTCTCTTTCTCTTTCTGCCCTTGGCCTTTTGGTCTGACCAGGATCCCGGGGGCCAAACGCGGGGCTTCTCCCAGTGGCGCAATCACGTAGAGGTCCCCTTGCTTCACGATACCCTGGCCGTTCATCTTGAGGATCTGCTCGAGAACCCCCAAGAGGTGGGTACGCGAGATTCCGTTCTGGGTGAAAATGCTCACTGTACCGGTCACTTTGGGATCAATGACGTACGAGTACCCAAGCTCCTTCATGATGTTGCTGATTACCGTGTCGATGGAAGCATTGCTGAAGGAGAATTGAATCCGGTCGCCGCCCGCAGCCGACTGCCTGGGCTGAATAGTCGGCGTGGTGGTCGACGGTTGACCCGCTGCCGGCGCTCCGGGCGTCTGAGCCCCCGGCACAGCTTGCGCAGGGGCAGGCTGCACAGCCGGCGCCTGGGTCTGGTTGCCCTGTTGCTCACGCTGGAGCCGTTGCCGGAGTTGCTCGTTCATGTACTGCTCGTTGCTGGGTTGCTGCGTCCGAGGGGCGCCCAAGACGCCTGGAACGGCTTCCGGTGGGGGCGGTCCACTCCGCTTCGTGGTGGTGGCCGCCTGGAGGAAGGCCGGTCCGGTCGCAATCCCGGCAAGTGCGTGGCCGGGCAGTGCGACAATCAGAAGGATGATCAGTATTCGCATCATGTTTTGAGTACCTTAGCTATCAATGGTTCAGCGGATGTTGCGCCGTCGGTTTCCACTCGTGAAGGGGACCGAACTGCTGCCGCCGGATGGGAAGCCCATCGTACCTGTCCCCGTTCCGCCCATTCCGCCCTGACCGCCACGCATCGCATCGCTGCCCAGGTTCCCGCGGTTGTTGCCGCCTCTGACACCCTGACCTTGACCGCGCTGACCGGCACCCGCCTGCCCGCCGGCCACACCCACTTCCAGGCCTCCTCGCGCTTCGTCGGCGGCGGCTTCCGTGGATGTCGTTGTCTCTACCGGCGCGGCTGCTGAGCCGATGGTTATCACCGTAACGGCAGCTCTGGCATTCCTTGGGGGGACTGCGGCCTGCTGCTGCGGACTCGCATCGAACATGTCGATCAAGATCTCGTCCGCGTCTTTCCAGCGCATCTTCATGCTGGTATCGGCGATTTCGGTGACCATATAACCCTGCTGGACCTCATCCCCAACACTGACCGACCGGGATGTCCCTTTGGGGTTATTGCCCTCGAAGACCGTAATCAGGGCCTGCTTCACTCCTCCGTTGTTCACAACCCCGTTCAAGGAAGGGTTTTTCGCCAGTTTGGGTTGTTGTTCAATCTTGACATCCTCCGGAGGAGGGGCAGGGCGTCGCTCCGGCATGAAAAGGTCCTTCTCGGCGATGATCGTAAAGTTCGGGTAGGCCTGGGGAGGTTCAGGCGGCGGAGGGACCTCGACCGAAGCCTGAGGACGTGGCCTAACGTTGCCGAGCACCGAACCGAGGTTCTGCGTGTCTTCGAACTCACGCCAGGCATTTGTCACATACCGGGCCAAAACCACGATCCCTACGAGGATCAATACGTTTACTAACAGAAGGCGTCGTCCCATAACTCAACCTATCAGATGCAGGATTTGTCAGGAAAGCCGAATGAAGCCTGAAACTTCCATTCGGGGTTGTAGCGTGCTGCTTAGCCGGAACTTACTCACCGAGAAGTTTTCGACGAGCAGAAACTTAGAATGAGCCGAAAGACCATGCAGGAATGCGGTGGTCTTGGTCAGATCACCGTCCAGATTGATCTGCACGGTCACCTTCGTATAGCGGTCACCGGTCTTTCGTTCCTGCAAGGGGTTGCTCTTCGTCAGCGTCACGCCGTTTTCGGCCGCCAGCGCGCGGACGATCTCATCCAGCTGAGTTGCGGCAGTGGTCGCATCGGGGGCGTCCAGGAGCCTCTGCTCATATTGCGCCAGCACCTTGTCGATTTCAGCGACTTGAGCGGCGTGCACCTCGCGCTCCTGAATGGTTCTCACAGCCGCCCTGAGGATTCTTTTTTTCTGGTCGAGCTGCCCGTCGACGGTGTTCCCTGCATCATAAAAAGGCAGGATTAGATGGAACACGACGACATAGAGCACGACCAGAACGCCCCCGCCAATCAGCACTCGCTTGTCTCTCTTGGAAAGCTTCTTCATGATTAGTCCTCGGTCTTCAGGGCCGCCTCTATGTTGAATTTTTCTTTCTTCGTTATCGGGTCTTTGGTGGTGTACTTCGGCAAAACGCTCTTGTAATGGTTTGAGGCGCGCAAAGCCGGTATCAGAGCACCAGCGGAGTTGGAGAAGCCGAAAATAATCGCCTGACCACGCTCGATGTTCAGGCTCTGGAGATAAGTGTCGTCCGGAAGTCTTTCCGTCAGGTCCTTCATAACGTTAAGAACCTGCTGCTCCCCTCGCATCAGGGTGCGGATCTCCTCTAGCTCCTTCTGTTTCTCCTCGACCTGCTTTTTCAATGTCAGGACTTCGTTGACCCGCGGTTGCAGCTTCTGCACCTCCGCGTCGATCTGTCCAGCGAATTTGCTGCTCTGCTTGTATTCCCTCGTTGCCGCCGAGACGGCAATCACGAGAAACAGCACAACCAGAACGAGCGTCGGAATCACGCTTGGCTTTCTCTCGATGACTCTCTGTTCGGGAGGAATCAGGTTGATTTTTGCAGACCGCGATTTGCTCAAGGCGGTCGCCGCCAACCCAATCGCGGTTACAAGCTCCGGCCGCACCACCTGCCCTTTGACCTTCAGCTTGTCGGCCAAGGACTCACAGTCGCTAAAGCGTTGCCGGAGTTCTCCGAGGAGCTCTCCTCCCAGGGCGCCCGTGGTGTAGATCCGGGCAATTGACTCTGTTTTTACGGGGAGCCCCGAGACAAAATCGTAGAGCTCGCGGATGATTGCGTCCGCATTCAGGTTCTCGGCCGGGACATCGAGCTTCTCCGCGAAGCACCGTTCGGCGCTCACCACGATCACGATTTCGACCGTTCCCGGATTCACATCCAGGATTACAACCGGTTCTTTCTTCGGAAACCCGTTCTTATTCAGCGCCAGGACGTGATGCAGGGCCAGGCTGGAGAGGCGAACCGCGGTGGGATAAAGCCCCAGATCTTTCAGCAGACTCAGGTAACCGTCAAGCAGACTCTGCCGGACCATGGCGATCTGCAAGACGATCTTCTTCTGCCCCTCATCCCGCGAGAGGATCACGTAATCGTAGTAAGAACTCTCCTCTTCGGAGGGTTCGAACTTCTCGACCTGAAAACGGACGACCTGCTCCAGGTTCTCCTCGACCTCGATGGGCAGTTCGATGAGGCGGAGCGTCACCTCCTCGGCCGGCAAGCCGAGCACCAGTTTGTCGCGGCTGACTGCGCCCTCCTCGATCTGCTGCCGAAGCCTACCTTTCATCTCCGCCACGGAGGATTCGCGAAAATCCTCGAGGACCGCGGCTTGTTTTACCGTGAAATCCCGAAAGCCCTTACGGACATTAACCAAGACCAATTTATCCGGCAGGATTTGAATTCCCGCCGCTGTGCCCATGTTCAGCATAGAAAGATCACATCTCCATGTTGGACTCGTTCCAATACAGGACGGTGTACGGCTTTGGACCAATGCCACCAATGCGAACGACAGCGCGCACGCGCCCGATGACTTCGGAATGGTTCAGGGAGCCCGAGCTGACGATCGTGTAGACCTGCGACCTCATCATCGACAAGTAGTTGCCTACTTCGGTCGGGATCCCCGGAATGCTTTTCATGACGTCGTTGATCCCGCTCAGCGGAGCTTCCTGCCTCATCGCGACTATCTCCTGGGCGACGTCATAATCGAGACCGGGGATCGAAGCCAAAACGGCAAGCGGCGCCGAGTTGATGTTGATTCGGTTAAAGGTGCTGAAGGTCGTGAAGTACTTTTGAAGGCCGTAGTACTCGATTCGCTCGCCGCTCTGGCTCAGCCCCTTCTTGCCATAGTAAATTTCGGGAGTCACGCCCCGGACCAGGAGCAGTTCTTCCGGCACGTCGAAGAGCCCGTTTTTTGCAAAGTAGGGCTTCTCCAATCCCTGATAGTAGTCGGACTCTGCCCCATTCGGCCGGTACAAATCGTCCTGATCCCGCCAGTCCTCGATTGAGTCCGTAATAACGTCGGCATCTGCCGGATCCACCCCTACCACAATCAGCAGGTTGTAGATCAGGTGGGCCTGAGCAAGATTCAAGTTGAGTTTGCCCGACTCGTCAATGACCTCGACGTTCGCTCCGCCATCTGCCAGGTCCAACCGGACGGACCCGGTAAAGACATCGGGTGCCTGCTGCTGGCCTAACTGTCCCTGCAAAGCCATCTGTGACTGGTTAAAGGCGTTCTGGGCCTCCAGTATCTTGTACACGGCGTACTCTACCCCGGCCCTGGCCATGTAGTACGACTGTTTCTGATCAACCGTGTTCCGGGCGGCGTTCACCTCGGTTCTGACCGATGCCGAGAACGACAGGGCAAGCAGGCTGAGCGCCAACAAAACCCAGAGCACCACGATAAGGATCGCGCCCTTCTGGGCTGCCCCCGCAGACACTCGTGCCGGCCGACCTGAGGTTGCTTTCTTTCTCTCCCTCATTGGACGCTTCCTCCTGAAACGATCCCTCCTGCCGCCATCGGGTTCAGCGGACCTGAATAGGAAGCGTTGATCGGAACCACGATCGTTCTCTCGTCGACGTGGATCCTCACGGCGGATGGAGTCGACTTCAAGATTTCCGTGTCCCACACAGGGTACCAGGAATACGACCGGCTCTGAGGATCGAAGCCGTAATACTCGAAACTCAGCTCGCGGACCGGTTCAATCAGCGGCAGCGGCTTTCCCCGTGCCTGTCTGACCATGAAAGTAAAGCTGTCAACGCCGAGATACCGTGCCTCCATGGCACCAAGGTAATGAATGCCGTGTTCGTCCTGGGCCAGCCCGTACCGGACCACCGTCAACCCCGGATTCTCCTCGAGCATCAGCGGAGCAACGGTGATGAAGGTCATAGTCACCGTATCCCCGTAAAACAACGGGGTCTGGGCAAACGCGAGTGCCTCGTCCACCTGCATCCCTGTCTGCTGCAGATTGGCCATCGAAATTGCCGGCCTTAGCGGCAATAGAGATCCAACCTGTCTTTTGATCTGGTCTTCAAGGACTCTTTTGTGAGCCTCTTTCTCCATCCGCTCCTGGCCCTTTTGGTAGCTATTCATCGCCAGGCGAAACGCCATGAACAGGGCCAGGGACAGCAAAGCCAGAATGGTAAAGGCGACAACCACCTCAATCAGGGTAAAACCGGCTTGACGGCTGACGCTGTTCCGCCGTGGCTCGTTGGGGAGGTAGCTCACGGGTTTCCTCCTCCAAACAGTCGGCGGATCGCCTCATTAGGGGCGGTCATGTAATCCTGAGGCGATTGCCTGGAAACCGTCTTAAGGCAGACCGCTCTGTACAGTTTCCCGTTTCGGTCGTTCTTGAAATGGATCTCGACCTTCACCCCGAGAACGTACGCCGGGGATTCGGTAATATCTAAAGCGAGTCCCTCAGTTGGCTCTTCCCAGAAACTGACGGAAGCCGTGTAATTGAAATCCTCATCCAGATCCCCGGAAAACTCGCGCGGTTCGCGGATACTCTCATCTGTGAGAATTTCATTCATGACATTTTCAGCATGACTCATGGCCCGGTGAGCCAAATCGATGCGCCGCAAGTTCTTCAGGCTGCCCGAGAAGATCGACAAAGCAGTGGCCACACCAATCCCCATGATCGCCAGAGCGACGACCACTTCCAGGAGTGTGAATCCTCTGTTGCGGCTCATGCCTGTCACCTTTCTCTCTCGGACCGCCGGTCGAGCTTCGCGAAGCCGGTGATAGTGTCGACGGCAATTGCAGTCGTCTTTCCCTGCTTGTTCTTGATACCGAAGGAGGCGCCGGAACTGCGACCGTTCGGGTAGAAACTGACCGTCAACGGGAGTTGCACGTCGTCTGCAACCTGAAACTGAAAATCCTTGGGAAGTGCCCGTTCTTTTAACGGCTCGCCAAAATCATTCGTCAGGAAATACTTGACCGAAAGCGGGTCATCCTCTCCCAGCACGACCCGGAACACTTGCTGTTTAGCGATGGCTTCGGAGCGGGCGTGCCTCATCACGGTGATAACGTCACGGGTTGAGGTTTCGAGCTGAAGACCGCTGAGGCCTCCCATGAAAGACGGAACGACCAGGACGGAAGCCAGCCCGAGCAGAAGCAGCACCACAACCAGTTCAAGCAGGCTGAACCCGCCCGATCTCGTTGCTTCACCAGGACGAGATGTCAAAATTCTCGCCATCACCACCCTCGGTTCCGTCCGCCCCCAGGCTGTACAGGTCGAAGTCGCCGTGTTCGCCCGGGCTGCGATACTGGTATTCCCGATTCCAGGGATCTTTAGGAACGGTCTTTTTCAAGTAAGGCCCGCTCCAGTTCTCCACTCCTGGATTAGTAATCAGAGCACTCAGTCCTTCAGCACTGGTCGGGTAGCGACCAACATCGAACCGGTACAAGTCCAGGGCGCCCGACAATTCGGCAACCTGCATCTTGGCGATATCGACTTTCCCTTTACCCAACCGGTCCATGACGCGGGGGCCCACGACCGTGGCCAGAAGTCCCAGAATCACCAGGACGACGATCAACTCAATCAACGAGAAGCCCCGCTCTTGAAGCTTCCTCTCACTTCTTTTCCTGCTCATACCCTTCCTCCATCCCCCTTCGGTGCCGAACGTCAGTTCCGCCTGTCGGGCTGACAAAACCGAAAGGCCCAACTAGAGGGGAACATCATTAATACTGAAGATCGAGTAAAGCATCGAGACGACCATAGTACCGATAATGAGCCCCATTATTAGGATGATGGCAGGCTCGAAAAAGGCGATCAGCCGCTTGAGGGCCGTCCTCAGCTCACGATCATAAGTGTCGGCAATCTGCAGCAGCATGGCATCGAGGCGTCCGGTTTCCTCGCCGACCTGCAGCAGGTGCAATGCAAAAGGCGGAAAGATGCCGGTATCACGGACCGGACCCGCCAAACCTTCTCCTTTTTTTACTCCGGACTTGATCGGCTCCATCGCCGACGCCATCACCTGGTTGTCGATGACGTCCTTGACGATGTTCAAGGATTGGATCAACGGCACGGCACTCGACAGGAGAGTGCCGAGCGTGCGGCCGATCCGGCTCACTTCGAGCTTCTGGTAGACCGAACCGAGAATCGGCAACTGCAGCAGTCGCCGATCCCAGGCCAGGCGACCCTCGGGAGTTTTGAGCCGCCGGCGGATCAGGTACCAGCTTCCAAAGATGAGAATGACCAGCAACCACCAGTAACTGACCAGGAATCCGCTGATGGCTAACATGATCCGCATCGGCAACGGGACCGGGGCACCCGCGTTTTCGAAGATCTCCGCGAACTTCGGGATAACCAAGGTGATCATGACGATGATCGAAGAGGCCCCGACCGCCGCCAGGATGGCGGGATAAATTAGGGCGGACACGAAATAACCCCGGAGTTCCTCGCCCCTCTCGATATACTCGGTCAGCCGTTGCAGGATCTCGTCGAGTGCGCCACCGACTTCACCCGCCCTGATCATGTTGACGTAAATCTTCGGAAACACGTGCGGGTAAACGGCGAATGCCTCCGAAAGCGACTTCCCTGATTTCACTTCCCGGAGCACGTCTTTGACGATCTCTCGCAGGTATTGGTTCTCGGTCAGCTCCGCCAGGATTGAAAGACTGCGATCGAGTGGAAGTCCCGCCTTCAGCAGAGTCGACAATTCCTGTGTGAAGATCAGGAGGTCCGCCCGGGGAACGCGTTTCTTGCGGGAGAAAAACGGGAGACTCCCGGCAAAGCTGCCTGCGCCCCCGGAGGAACTGATCCTGATCGGCATCTGCCCCTGCTCGCGCAAGCGGGTCATCACCGTCTGCTCGTCGGCAGCTTCCAAGGTCCCCTCGACGACCTTGCCTTCCGGTGTTACCGCTTTGTATTCAAAGAAGCCCATGTTAATACCTGCTGACAGCTGACGGCTGACAACTGACTGCTGACAACTGACCCTACTGCCCACCCTTCGGCGATCCACGACTCCCGCTGAGGGCGCCGTTGTCAGCTGTCAGCTGTCAGCCGTCAGCGCCCTACATGTCCTGCGTCACGCGGAGCACTTCCGCCAGCGTTGTCACTCCTTCGCGAACCTTGTAAAAACCGTCCTGACGCAAGGTGATCATTCCGCTATTGATGGCCGCCTTACGCAGCTGAGTCGAATCGGCGCTGGAAATTGTCAGGCGCCGGATTTCGTCGTTCATCAACATCGTCTCGAAGATTCCGATTCTTCCTCGAAAACCGGTGAGGGAACATTCTTTACAGCCGACTCCGTGATACACGGGATGCTCCAGGCCGTTGCTGAACCCCGCGCTCTTCAGGATCTCTTTGTCAATCTGCTCTTCCTCCCGACAATTAGGACAAATCACGCGAACCAAACGTTGTGCCATGATGCCGAGAATAGACGAGGCCAGCAGGTAGTCCTCCGCACCCATATCGACGAGCCGGGCAATCGCGCTCGGAGCATCGTTGGTGTGCAAGGTACTGAAAACCAAGTGCCCTGTCAGAGCCGCCCGAATACCGATTTCGGCCGTCTCAAGGTCGCGCATTTCACCGACCATGATCACGTCCGGGTCCTGGCGGACAATGGAACGCAAACCAGCGGAAAAGGTAAGCCCGATCTGCGGGTTGACGTGGATCTGATTGACACCGTTGATCTGGTACTCGACCGGGTCTTCAATCGTGATGATCTTCTTGTCCGGGAGATTGATCTTCGTCAGGGCCGCGTAAAGGGTCGTCGTCTTGCCGCTGCCGGTGGGTCCGGTAACCAGGATGATACCGTAGGGCCGGTGGATCAGCCCGTCGATCTGCTCGAACATGACCGGACTGAATCCCAGCTTCTCCATGTCATAGATCTGCGTATTACTTTTGTCGAGAATACGCATGACGACGCTTTCGCCGTACATTGTGGGGAGCGTCGAGACACGCAGGTCTACATCTTTCCCCATGACTCTCATCTTGATGCGACCGTCCTGGGGAACACGGCGTTCGGCGATGTTCAGCCTGGCCATGATTTTGACACGAGAAATGATGGCAGCCCGCAGCCGCTTCGGCGGCGATTCGACGTCGTACAGTACGCCGTCAATCCGGTACCTGACCTTCAGATCCCGTTCGAAAGGCTCGATGTGGATGTCCGACCCTCGGGATTCGATGGCGCGGGAGATCAGCAGGTTGACCAAGCGGATGACGGGCGCCTCCGAAGCGAGATCCTTCAGATGCTCGACGTCCTCGCTCTCCTCCTGCGAAGGCTCCCCATCGCCATCCTCAATCCCTTCGACAATTCTGCCGAGGCTTGAGGCCTGATTACCGTAGAATTTCTCGATCAGATCCAGGATCTCGGTTTCAGGCGCTAGAAGCGGCTGGAGGTTGTGATGCCTGGCGTAAAGGCGGATGCAGTTCAGAGTGGCATGATCGAGAGGGTCAGCCATTGCCAAAACGAGTTTGTCCTCATCCACTGCCACAGGCACGAACCTGCACTCCCTCATGAACTTGACGCTGAAAGTGTTTTCGAGCACGGGCACCTGAGGGAATGCATCCGCCGCGATACAGCCGACACCCAGATGATCGCTCAGGTGTCTGATCATGTCGGCTTCCGACAAGGCGCCGATGTCAACCAGGAGTTTCCCGATCCGCTCCGCTGACTGCTTCTGGAGGTTCAGGGCAGTGTTGAGCTCTTCTTCCGAAATCGCTCCCTTCTCCAACAGCTCCTGGCCGAATAGCTTCCTGGTCCTTAACTGGTCAATCTTGATCATTGAATTGGTATTCTCGGTAGCTCCGGACCTCCGGGACGGAGTAACAATATCGCCTCAAGTACGATTGTTACTCCGTCCCGGAGGTCCGGAGCTACAACCGTGAAATCGAAACGGGCGCCCCTAGTATTCTAGAACATGAACCCGTTCCTTGAATTTCTCCACAGGCAGTTTACCCGTGGCCATCAGGTTCACGTCGTCCTTGGTGCATGTCAGGACCACGATGGTCGTGCTCTTGGCAGGATCCAACTCATTGCGGTCCACAATGTGGGCCTGCACGGCGATGCGGTCGTGGGGGCCGAGTTGCTTGATCGTCTGACCATAGTCCGCCAGGCACTGCCTCATGGACTCTTTGACCACCCGGATCTGCTCGGCTTTGGTTCGTTCTCCGGCAGCCTTGGGCGCATTCAGCTCTCCGAAAGGCGTTCGGATCTTGGCTCTGTTGATGTTGAGCTGGAAGGAAACGGTGACTCCGAAACCCTGGAGATAGGCACCCCGAGGCTCGGCGGTTATCGCGAACGGGTTCTTAAAGTTCTGTTTCAAGACCTCGGCGACTATCCGTTCGAGGATTTGGGTATCTCTTTTTAAGAGAGCCAGGTTCTGACTCTGCTGCGCGCTTGCCGCACTGCAAAAGCCGACAAGCAAGACAGCCAACACTACGCGGTGCAACATGGGAGCCTCCGTCTATTTGGTCAACAGGGCCTTGAGGTACCTGTTGTTCTCCTCGAGATTATCGGTATAACGCTGTTCCAAGGAGACGAGGTTGTTATAGACGTCCTGCAAGTCCTGGTTTCGCTGCAACTCGACATCCTCTCGGAAGAGGATCAGGGTCTGGCCGATCATGTGTCGTTCTTCTGCCTGATTGACAACGATCATGTCTTGGACCATTTCAGTCAACTGCTTCTCCGAAACCATCAGTTTGCGGCCGCCCAGGTACCCAAAATGCTGGAAAATGGAGACAATCCCGATCAGGATCAGGACTCCCGCCGCGACCTTTTGCAGCATGCCCCACCATGAACCAGAGATCCACCGAAACCGGCGAATCTGCATCCAGGGCCTGGCGGCGCTGCTCACGCCTGCCTCGGCCGCACTCGGCTCTTCCAGTTGCCAGCTCTGAAGCATCTCGCGTGTGCCGAGAAACTCCCGGTACTCGCTCGTGCAGTCCGGACAACTGTCCAGGTGTTTGAAAAAGTCGAAGCAGCTTCGGGATGGGACTTCCTCCCCATAGACGACGTCAAGGATCAGTTCGCGACTCTCATCGCAATTCATAGCTTCCGCTCCATCAGTCGGCGCAGAGTCTTCAGCCCGAGATACATCCGCGACTTCACCGTCGAGAGAGGCAGGTTCATGATTTCGGAAATCTCATGAAACTTCAGATTCTGATACTCCTTCATCAGAATCACCGACCTCTGCTCCTCGGGTAATGCGTCAAAGGCCCGCTTCAAAGCCTGGCTCATCTCCTTGTCGGCCAGGTGTCGCTCGGGTGTCACCGCGTCGACGATTTCGATTCCATCGTTCTCGTCTTCCTCAGCGAGCGAGACGTGGCTGATGTTGCGCTGGCGACGAAACCGCATGCGGCATTCGTTCAGAGCGATCTTGTATAACCAGGATGAGAACCGGGACGGATCGGTCAGGCGTCCCAGATTCTGGTACGCCTTGGCAAAAGTATCCTGGGTCAAATCCTGGGCCTCCTCAACGTTGCCGACATACCGGCAGACGAAGCTGAAGATACGCCGCCGCCAACGCTCAGCCAGTTCGCCGAAACAGGCGCCATCTCCTTCAAGAGCTGACTGCAGGAGGTGCTCGTCGCTTCGGTTCATTACGCTCCCCGACTTTTCAAGATGCTGCTTCAACCGCAAAAGTCTAATAAAATATGAACCTCGCCCGCAACCAGCACTTTCCCGGGCGGATTAGATGGGAAGGAATAATCGAGGGGCGAAGGGGTGTAGGGGCGAAGGGGCAGAGGGGCGGAGGGGCGAAGGGGAATTTCAGCGGCGGTTGAGTGATTCGCGCTTTTAGCGAATCGTATCGAAACCCCGCGCCTCTGAAGCGCCGCGGTTGCGTCCACCTCTTTCGGAGTGCGGCGGCCCTGACGCCGCTTTGTGTTCGCCGGCCCTGCCGGCGGCCTTAAGAGGATCGAGCATGCTGGGGCCGCCGGCAGGGCCGGCGAACACAAAGCGGCGTCAGGGCCGCCGCACTCCGAAAGAGGTGGACGCAACCGCGGCGCTTCAGAGGCGCGGGG
>Ga0105104_10001572_pt1 | contig 17107 bp, 16 predicted proteins | sample PPLLaktember2015_3_FD_87034 | JGI IMG/M metagenome (GOLD analysis project Ga0105104, IMG submission 87034) | Freshwater sediment microbial communities from Prairie Pothole Lake near Jamestown, North Dakota, USA - PPLs Lake P7 Core (6) Depth... | ecosystem: Environmental > Aquatic > Freshwater >... | reverse complement strand
GGGAGACAGGGAAAACGGCTGTTCCGATCTTGAAAAAGCACGGCAGCTGGGGAGTACGGAGGTGGTGAGGGTTATTGTGGAGAATTGCCGATAAATCGAAATTTGATGGCGCCCTTTCAGGGCCTTCGCCCGTTTCAGTACATTTGATTGTTTGCGGAGGGTGGGGTTTGAGGCTTTTTCTTTATGCCGTCAAATTTAGAGCCAGAGAGATAGTTTATGAAATTAGATATCTTTCTGGATAGATTAATTCTACTTTGACAGATTTAAATAATTTGAAATCAATTTCGTCCCTACAGGACTTTGAATTATCAGCGTGATCATTTTTCTACCGATATTTCGTCTCTACGAGACTTAGAAGTGCCGGAGGTACTAAATATCGGTAGAAAGGAAATCTCTAATATAGCTCTGAAAGTCCCATAGGGACTAAATATCTGAAATCTGTCAAAGTAGAATTAAGACAATCATTCAGTAATTCATTATATTCTTCCTCATTAAAATGTTTTGCATCGAAAGTTCTATGTACCTGAGATCTTGTCTCGCCCAGCGATCCTTTTGATATATATAGGAAATTAATGAACTCCTTTTTACCATCTCTTTCAAAACCCTCGGCTATATTATCCATAACGGATCCGCTGGATCTTATGATTTGATCTCTTGTTGCAAAATCCTTTCCTAAAGGAGTCGTTTCGATGATTGTTCTGATTTTTTTGCAAAGTAACCTGGAATTTTGCCATATTTCCAAGTCTTCAAATCGGGTTATAGTCATAATCTTTCTTTCTTTATTTCCAATAACATAACTTGAATTAAAAATAAATAATATTATCGAAAATTACAGTATTTATTGAAACAATCTGAAACGCGAAGCCTGAAACCTGCCTGCCGGCAGGCAGGCCTGAAACAGGCGTAGTTTCTGAAACGGCCGAAGGCCCTGAAACGCGTAGCCTGAAACGGCCGAAGGCCCTGAAACAGCCGCAGGCTTCTGAAACGGCCGAAGGCTATGAAACAGGCGTAGCCCTGAAACGCGCGAAGCGCCTGAAACTATCTTATGTTCTTCCTCAACCCGTTCAAAAACTCCCTCATTTTTAACGAATCCCGGGCTTTTACGATTTCGCGGAGGTGTTCGAGCTCACTGCTGATCTTTTCGAGCTGTTCGAGGGTAAAGGGACTGAACATGATCTCGGACAGGAGGAAATCATCTTCTGAAAAAAGTCCCTTTGCAATTTCATGGTGCTTTTTGAAAGTGGTGCCCGGGGCTTCCTGTTTTTTCATGCAGGCTGCAAATACCATGGTGGAGGCAAAGGGTATGGAGAGGGAATAGGCAATGGTCTGGTCATGTTCCGTAAAGGAATACTCAAATATCCTCAGGTTGAACGATTCGAAGAAAGTCCTGAAAAACGCCTTGCCCTCTTCGTCCGATTCGCGGATGATAATGGCGCTCTGCCCCGAAAGATCCCGGATGTTGGCGAATGTAGGGCCGAACATGGGGTGGGTGGAGACAAACCGGCGGTCTGATTCGGGATAGAACTTCTGCAATCCGTTCTTGACCGAAGTGATGTCTGCCAGTATGCAATCCTTGCGGAGGAAAGGCAGGATCTCGCGGAACACGGGGACGGTGATCTCCAGGTTTACAGCATTGATCACCATATCGGGATCAAATTCCCGGATCTCATCATGGGTCACCAGTTTTATCGTGTTGAAAAAATATTTCAGCCTTGTCAGGTCATTGTCGTATGCCGCCACTTCATAATCAAGACATAATGATTCAATCAGCCATGATCCCATTTTACCGGCGCCTACTATGAGAATCTTCATATTAGAGTATTATTTGGAAAAAGATTTAACATTGGTTGTAGGTTGAGATTGTCTTGCAGGTCTTGCAAGTCTTCCGGTCGTGCAAGTCCAGGACCTCTTCAAGCTTCGTGCTTCCGTCTTCCAGTCCATTTTCAAATTTTCAAATTGTCACATTTTCAAATTCTTCTTCCCACCTTTCCCTCCTGCATCATAAAATCAGCCAGCACCACGGCGGTTACAGCCTCCACGACAACCGGCACCCGGAGTGCAATGCAGGTATCATGACGGCCTTCGATCTCCAGTTCAGTCATTTCACCTGTTTTTACATTTATGGTGTTCTGCTTCTGGTGGGTGCTGGAAGTGGGCTTTACGGCGACCCTGAAAACCAGGTCATTGCCGTTCGTGATCCCCCCGTTGATCCCCCCTGCATAATTGGTGGATGTTTTTCCGTCCACACTCACCAGCTTGTCATTGTGCTCACTGCCCCACATCCTGGCCGCCGCAAATCCCGATCCGAATTCAATTCCTTTAATGGCAGGGATGGCAAAAACAATATGGCTTAATACGGATTCCACCGAATCAAAGAAAGGTTCCCCAAGTCCGACGGGTATGTTTGTCGCCGTGCAGAAAATGATTCCCCCGAGGCTGTCCCCTTTCTCAACTGCTTTATCAATGGCCTCTTCGATATTGGTATTGCCACCGACCTCCAATATGCCGGCATGTACCTGCAGGGGTTGAATGAGTTTTTTTGCGACTACGCCGGCGGCTACAAGAGCGAGTGTCAGGCGGCCCGAGAAATGACCTCCTCCCCGGTAGTCCTCAAATCCGCCGAACTTTTTCATGGCGACAAAATCTGCATGCCCGGGCCTTGGTGTATCGCGCAGTGCAGCATAATCGCGCGACCGCGTATTCGTGTTCTCGAACAGGATTGTGATCGGAGCCCCGGTTGTGTGATCGTTGAATACGCCGCTCATGATCCGGGGAAGGTCGGCCTCGACGCGTGGCGTTGTTCCTTTAGCCCCGCTGCGGCGCCGGCTGAAATCGGATTCAAAATCGGAAAATACCAGCGGGAGCCCGGCCGGGCAGCCGTCGATGAGTACCCCTACACTTGATCCGTGTGATTCGCCGAATACATTGATCCTGAATGCTTTTCCAAATGAATTCATATTGTTATATTTCCTGGATGTCGAGAATGTACTGGTTTAGCCGCGCATAGTTGATCTGTCCCGGAGCCGTTGCCCTGTCGTCCGTCAGGGAAGCATAGGTAAATTCCGCACCGAGAAAGGGAGCGACTATCCTGCTTATTTTTCCCAGGTCGCCCATGCCGATGGTTACCAGTCTGCCTGGTGCCTTATACAAAGACATCAGCTTGGAATTGTCGCGGTTGACATTCACCATGGTGGCAATTTTGGCCACGTCGGCCCCTTTCTTAAAACATCCTTCCATGATCTTTTCCAGCTCGTTTAATTCGGGCGTCAATTCATAGTTGTGGTAGGAAATGATGACATCGCACTGATGTTTATGGGCATACTCAATCATAACAGCCCTGTAATCATCCGCGGCTTCGTATTCCAGGTCCACATACGTGGCGCCGCTTTCAATGGCAAGTTTTAACTTATTCACGGTCTCCTCAGGCGTAAATTTTCCAGGGCGGCAGGTTGCGATCATTTTTTTCCGGATGGAGAAAATACGGCTTATATCTTCATCTTTGTACCCGGAAAGATCGATTCTGATTTCAGCCATTTCAACTTTTTCAAGTATCTCCAGGCATTTTGCCGGATCCTTTTCAGCCAGGCTAACGCAAATCATAAATGTGTTTTTCAAGTTTTTCGAATTGTATTTTATGGATCACTGCATTCCCGATCCTGTTGAGCAGGATCATGTGTATTGAATTTCCCTCGCGTTTCTTGTCTTTCCTGATCGCATCAGCTATTGCCCTGAAATCAGTACCCGATGGACCGGGGAGACCGAATTTCTCAATCATCGCGGATACACGCACTGCCTCCGAAGGGGATAAATAGCCCAGCTTAACGGAAAGGGATGCGGCGAGGACCATGCCGATCGTGACAGCCTCGCCGTGAAGCATGCCGGTTATGTGTTCCAGGGCATGGGCAAAAGTGTGACCAAAATTCAGTTTTTTGCGTTCGCTTTTTTCCCGTTCATCGGCCTCGACCACCTGCGATTTAATGGATACGGAATCAAATACCAGTTTTTCGATCACCTGCGGGTTATATGCCAACGCTTTTGCATAATTCTTTTCGAGGTAGGCAAAGAGATCCTTGTCCTTTATGGCCGCAGCTTTGATGATCTCTGAAAATCCCGCCCTGAATTCACGGCCGTCCAGTGTTTTCAGCATGCCGGTATCACAGATCACAAATTCCGGCTGATTGAAAACCCCGATCATGTTTTTGTACCCTGCGAAATTAACCCCGTTCTTGCCGCCCACGCTGGCATCGACCTGTGAAAGCAGGGTGGTTGAGACAAACCCGAATCGCAGCCCGCGCATATAAACCGATGCGGCGAATCCGCATACGTCGCAAACAATGCCACCGCCGATGCCGACAATAAAGGCGGTGCGATCAGCCTCATATTCCACCAGTTTGTGAAATATCATCTGCAGCGTATCCATGGTTTTGTGCTGCTCCCCGGTACCGATGGAGATAATGGGGCAGGGGGGCAGTGCGGCACCGTAAATCCGCAAAATATTATCATCCGTGATGATGATCGTCTTGCCAGGGGGAAGGTACCGGGATAGATTCTGAAGGCTCTCCCCGATCAGGATCCTTGATTCGTTGTGTTTGGTATGGATGGAGATGGTTTTCATATTTTGTATTATGCTTTACCTCTTCATTTCACTCCCGGTCCACCTCACCCCCTACCCCCTCTCCTCGAAGGAGAGGGGTAAGAATGCCCGTCGGAGCCAGCGTGTCAATTATATCCTTCTTTCCCCTCGCCTTTAGGAGAGGGGGCAGGGGGTGAGGTCATTCATTCATCACTTTCATCTGATGGTTAATCGATTCCTCGTGGATGGCACGGAAAACCTTGATAATAAATTCCTCGCTCAATCCCTTTTTGGCAGCCTGTTCGATGCTGTGCCTCAGCAATTCATCCCACCGGCTGGTTTGCAGAATGGTTATGTTATTCTGCTTTTTATATTCCCCGATTTTACGTGCCACCGCCATGCGAAGTTCAAAAATTTCCAGGACCTTGTCATCGAATTTATCGATTTCGTGCCGTAATTCTTCGAGTGTGGATAAAAGCCGGTTGTTCCCGATATCCGCATGCCGGAGCACAAGCCTGCCGATCAGTTTGTTCAGGTTTTCGGGCGTAACCTGCTGCTGGGCATCGCTCAGGGCTTCGTCGGGATTACAGTGGGTCTCGATGATCAAACCGTCAAAATTGAGATCCATGGCTTTTTGCGATATCTCGAACAGCAATTCCCGGCTGCCGCAGATATGGCTCGGATCGGATATGATGGGAAGCTCAGGGATCAGCCGTTTCAGTTCAATGGGGATCTCCCATTGCGGATTGTTGCGGTAGAGTGTTTTGCTGTATGTTGAGAACCCGCGGTGAATGGCTGCGAGTTTGGTTATTCCCGCACGGTTAAGCCGTTCAAAAGCACCGATCCACAATTCCACATCGGGATTGATCGGATTTTTCACCATCACCGGAAGGTCAACGCCCCTGAGCGAATCAGCAATTTCCTGAACGGCAAATGGATTGGCCGTGGTCCTGGCCCCCAGCCAGATTATGTCGATCCCCGCCTTCAGCGAATCATACACATGCTTTACATTAGCCACCTCCGTAGCGGTGTACATGCCGAGTTCATCCTTCACCCGCCTTAACCAGGGGAGGGCATCCTTGCCCATGCCTTCAAAAGTATCGGGTCGTGTCCGTGGTTTCCACAAACCGGCCCGGTATATGTTTACACCGTAGCTTTTCAGTTGTTTCGCCGTTTCCATCACCTGGTCCTCGGTTTCGGCACTGCACGGACCCGCTATGATCAGGGGCCGCTCCTCCGAAACGCCCCGGAACACAAACTTGTCCAGTTTCAGTTCTATTTGCATTTTATTCAAGTATTGATTTTCCTTTCAGATATTCACCCAGTATATGGAGATCCTGAGTGAAAGGCTTTATTGCTTCGATCGCCTGCTTATAATGCGTATAGTTGTCGATCTCGACATCGACAAAGAACTGGTATTCCCAATCCCTGCCAATGATCGGCATCGACTGTACTTTAGCAAGGTTGATGTCATAAAAGGACAGGATTGACAATACCTTTGACAGTCCGCCGATCTTATGCGCCAGGGCAAAGGTAAGGGAAGCCTTGTTTACCCCGGGTATGGCCTGACTGATGCCGTTCCTGCCTTTCAGGATCAGGAACCGTGTATAGTTCATTTTGTTTGTCTCAATTCCTTTTGCTATAATGGCGAGCTTGTATTTTGCTGCCGCCTGGGATGAGGAAATGGCACCCACACCCATTATTTTTTCATCCGCTATTTCTTTTGCGCTCAAGGCTGTATCCATACTGTCAATAAGCCTGATGTGGGGATGGTCGTCGAAAAAGCGCTGGCACTGCAGAATAGCCATCGGGTGGGAGCGGACTTCCGCGATATTCTTAATGGTTTGTCCCGGCAGGCCCACCAGATTCTGTTTGATGCGGAGGAATATTTCCCCGACAATATTGAGTTTGGATTCAAGGAGCAGGGTATAATTGGGAAGAATGCTGCCGGCAATTGAATTTTCAATGGCGGTGATCCCAAAATCAACCTGGCTCTGTTTCAGGGCCTTAAAGAGATCCTTAAAAGTATTCCTGGGAACAATTTCTATGTCATCCTGCTCAAAATAATGATAGGCAGCGATTTCATGGAAGGCACCATAGCCTCCCTGGATTGCTATCCGTTTTACCGGGGCCGAAGTTGGTTTTGTTGTCTGCGCCATTTGTTTTTTAAGTTATGTAAAATATGCAAAAAAGAAAAGGGTCCCGCAGTTCACGGGACCCTTTTATAGTATGGTTATACAAATAAAGTCCCCTTCAGGTTACCCGGAAATAAAAGTAAAAAAAGAAGTAAACTTTATTCAGTACGAGATTCATATCAAATATTTTGCAGGTGCAAATATAGGGAATGGGATTGGAAAATGCAAGGGGTTGGGAAAATAGTTTCAGGCCTGTCTGCCGGCAGGCAGGTTTCAGGCGCAATGAAGGGTTTCCTATAGTCTGCTGTAATACCTGCACCATTCCCTGAGCCCGCATTCCTGGCATTTTGGTTTACGTGCCGTGCAAACATATCGGCCATGTAAAATCAGCCAGTGGTGTGCCACCGGAAGCAGTAAACGCGGAATATTTCGAACCAACTGATTTTCAGCATCCAGTGGCGTTTTTGCTCCGGTAGTCAGTCCGAGCCTATCTGAAACCCTGAAAACATGAGTATCAACAGGCATCGCCGGATTCCCGAATGCGACAAGAGTAATAACATTAGCGGTTTTTCTTCCCACCCCCGGGAGGGTCAAGAGGTCTTTAAAGGATTCGGGAATCTTACCACCGAAATCAGTCACAACCTTTCGTGCCATGGCCGAAAGATGTTTCGCTTTACTATTAGGATAAGTGCAGCTTTTAATGAAAGGAAAAATTTCTTCTGGTGAGGCCAGGGCCATTTTTTCGGCTGTAGGAAATCTGTCCATAAGAGCGGGTGTGATCATATTCACCCTTTTGTCGGTGCACTGAGCAGACAATATCACGGAAACCACCAATCCAAAAGCATTTGTATATTGCAATTCGGTTTCTGCAACAGGCATATTTTGCCTGAAGTATGAAATGGTTTTGAAATATCGCTCGCGAGTGGTCATGGTGTAAAAATAATACAATAATGTATCCGTTTCGCGAGAACAGATTGCTTCGGAGGCATGAGCCGGCTTCATGGAGAATCATCCATTAAGCCTCCTCGCAATGACCGGTGCTTCGTCGGCATGTTCCGGCTCCATGCAGAATCATCCATTAAGCCTCCTCGCAATGACGGGACTGGTGCCTCCTCGCAATGACGTGAAAAAAAGAAAACAAAAAAGTAACCTTAGTAAAATTTCGACGTTAAACCAACCGTAATTGCCGGAGAGAAATGTCTCAAATTCAAAATACACATATATAAACCTATAACTCATGCAGCAAATTTTTATTAATCTGCGCTTTGTACATCTTATTTTTCTGGCGGGGCTATTATTGATGAACGGTGCCTGCAAATCCGGGAAAAACAGGATGCAAAAGGATGATGGCCTTGGCAGTTTCCTGACTGAAGAGGATATCTTTGATGACATTGACAAGGCAAAAAAGATATTCTATTCTCTTCCTTCCCCGCTCGAAACCGCTATGTTGCTCAAATCAGCGGGAATATCGTACAATGAACAGTTATTGAACGACCTTGCCGGTGTGGATAAATACTCGACCAAAAAAAGCAAGGCGATGAACCTTGGAATTTATACCACCGATCTGAGCTTTGCCAGTTTATTTGATCAGGCTCAGACCTCACTCAAATATATGGACGTTACAAAAAAACTGGCCAACGACATGGGCATAAACGATGCCGTGGATGAAGAAACAATGAAGCGCCTCGAGCAAAATCTGAATAACAGGGATATTGTTATGGATGTGATATCCGAAACTTTCCTCAATACAAGTTCATTTCTCAAGGAAAATGACCAGCAGGATGTGGCAGCCATGGTACTGGTGGGCGGATGGATCGAGGGACTTTACCTCGGAACTCAAATGATCGGCAACGCCGGGATAGCCAATAACAAGCTGGTAGACCGCATTGCCGAACAAAAACTGTCATTCAGCATTGTTGAAAGGATGCTGCAGGACAACAAGGTCAACCAGAAAGGACAGGAGAATGTCGACATCATTGAACTTATCAATGAACTGCACAGGCTCAAAATGGCTTATGACCAGATAGAAGTGCAAACCTCGGCTGTGAAAGTGGATCAGAAAGATACGCTGAGCGGATCTGTACTGAAATCCCAGACAAAAGTAAAGGTATCCCCTGAGGCCTTCAAGGAACTGCAGGCAGCTGTTGAATCATTAAGAAATAACTTCGTTCAATAAATAAGAGACGTATGAAAAAGTTTTTGCCCTATATTGTATCATTTGCTGTAGTCAGCCTGCTCACCCTTCAGGCTCAGGCACAATGCAAGGGATTTGCAAAGAAACTTTGCAAAATGGAGCTTACCGGTTATGTCCATGACGGCAACTACCATGCTGCAATCCTGACGGAAGGAGAAGAAGCTGAATTGTACAAGACGTTTTATTCAGGACAAAAATACCGTCTCGCGATTTGTGGTTCTGAAATATTACCCCCCATTGAATACCAGGTGATTGATGCCTATAAGAATGTGGTTTTTGACAACAGGGAACATAACATGGTGGGAACCTGGGATTTTACCCTTGAATCGAGCCAGCAGCTGAAGGTTGTCGTCAAGGTTCCTGTTTCTGACCAAAAATCTGAATTTCCCGACAGCGGATGTGTATCGATCATGTTTGGATTGCAGGAGAAGTAGATAATCGAGGTTTCAGGGCCTGCGGCCGTTTCAGGCTTCGCGTTTCAGGGCCTTCGGCCGTTTCAGGGGCTGCGGCCGTTTCAAGTAGCCTGCAACAGCCTACAGCCTACAGCCTACAGCCTGCCTGCCAGCGCATGGCCCTAACCAGGCAGGCAGGCCTATAGCCTGCATCTTACAACTTCCTCTTCAAAAACCTCCCCGTATACGACTTCTCACACAGCACCAGGTTTTCCGGGGTGCCTTCGAAAACGAGATAACCCCCCGCATCTCCGCCCTCCGGGCCCAGGTCGATTATCCAGTCTGCAGTTTTTATTACTTCCGGGTTGTGTTCAATGATTATAATGGTATGTCCTTTGGCAATCAGCGCATTGAAGGCATCCAGCAATTTCCGTATATCATGAAAATGCAATCCCGTGGTTGGCTCATCAAATATGAACATCAGCGGAACGTCATTTTTCTCGACTCCCAGGAAAGAGGCCAGTTTTACACGCTGACTTTCACCACCGCTCAGGGTGGAGGATGACTGCCCCAGTTTTATATATCCGAGTCCGACATCGGCCAGCGGGGTCAATTTACGGGCGATCGTCTTTTCCGTGCTCCCTTTATGGGATCCGAAGAAAGCAATGGCCTCATCTACCGTAAGCTCCAATATGTCGAATATATTCTTCCCTTCAAAATTCACATCCAGCACATCGTCCTTGAATCGTTTGCCATGACAGCTGTCACACACAAGGTGAACATCGGCCATGAACTGCATTTCCACCTTGATTTCCCCTTCTCCCTGGCATTCCTCACACCTTCCCCCGTCTATATTGAATGAAAAATGAGAAGGCGTAAATCCATTGTATTTTGATAATTGCTGGCCGGCATACAGTTTTCTGATCTCGTCAAAAGCCTTTATATAGGTCACCGGGTTTGACCGGGACGATTTTCCGATCGGGTTCTGATCCACAAATTCAACCCCCCCGATCTGGTGCAGATCTCCCGTCAGTGCATTGAACTGCCCGGTTTTATCGCCCGCACCATTGATGAGTTTGTTCAGGGCAGGGTACAGGATGCTTTTCACCAGGGATGATTTTCCTGATCCGCTTACTCCTGTTATGACAGTCATTACATGAAGGGGCACCTTTACCGTGATATTTTTCAGGTTATTCTCGCGTGCGCCCGATATTTCGATAAAATTGTTCCATTTCCGGCGGAACGCAGGTACTTCGATCCGGTTGTCACCCCGCAGATACCTGGCTGTGAGCCCCGTATCCTTTTGAACCATGCGCGTATAGGGACCATGATAGAGTACCTCCCCGCCCAGCCGACCGGCCAGGGGACCTATATCAATTATCTCATCTGCGGCCCGGATGATCTCCTCCTCATGTTCGACCACGACAACCGTGTTGCCGATATTCCTCAGGTCCTTCAACACTTTGACGAGCAATCCGGTATCCCGTGGATGCAATCCGATGCTGGGCTCATCCAGAATATACAATGATCCTACCAGGCTGCTTCCCAGCGTGGTGGCCAGGTTTATCCGCTGTGATTCCCCCCCTGAAAGGGTGGAGGAGAGGCGGTTGAGGGTGAGATAACCAAGGCCCACCTCATTCAGGAATTGAAGCCGGGCTTTTATTTCCAGGAGTATCCGTCCGGCTATTTTCTGGTCGTGGGCATCGAGAGTCAGTCCCGATACCGATTCGCTTAGCCTGGCGACGGGCATTGAAACCAGTTCCTGTATGGCTGTGTTGTTTATTTTCACATAAGAAGCCTCCTTTTTCAGCCGGGTTCCACTGCATTCGGGGCATGTCGTTTTTCCCCTGTAGCGGGCGAGCATGACCCTGTATTGTATCTTGTATTTTTTTGTTTCCAGGTAATCGAAAAATGCATAAATGCCTTTAAAATACCTGTTCCCTTTCCACAAAACCTGTTTCTGTTCATCCGTTAGTTCGAAATAAGGCCGGTGGATCGGGAAACTGAATTTATCGGCATTATAAACCAGCTTTTCCTTCCACTTGCTCATCTTTTCGCCCTTCCAGCAAACCACGGCATCATCATAAACGGAAAGTGTTTTATCAGGCACCACAAGGTCTTCATCAATCCCGATCACTTTCCCGTAACCTTCGCAGAGCGGGCATGCACCCACAGGATTGTTGAAACTGAACATGTGCTGGGTTGGTTCCTCAAAGCGCATCCCGTCGGCTTCAAAGGTATCACTGAATAACCTGAAACGGGGTTTATCCTCAGTAGTCTTTATAATGCAAATGCCGTCACCCAGCCTGAAGGCCATCTGGGCCGAATCGGCAAACCGGCTTTCGGAATCTTCATCCCGGGCCGCTGCAATACGGTCGATCACAATGTTGACTTCTTCGTCCAACCCGGGAGAGTGCCTGATTATGGCTTCTTCAAGCCTTAGAATTTCCCCGCCTATTTCCAGCCGTGTTATTCCCTGCTGGTTAAGGTCCTCCAGCTTCTGTGCGAACACCAGGCTGCCGTTTTTGCGGAGCGGGCAAAGGATCAGCAGTTTTTCGCCTTCCGGGAAAGAGGAAATATAGTCCACTACATCGGTGGGCGTTTCTTTCTTTACCATTTTCCCGGATACAGGTGAATAGGTTTTTCCAATCCGCGCATACAGAAGCTTCAGGTAATCATATATTTCCGTGGATGTACCGACAGTCGATCTCGGATTCCGGGTGTTTACCCTTTGTTCAATGGCTATGGCAGGGGGCAAGCCCTTGATGAAATCCACCTCGGGTTTGTTCATCCTGCCCAGGAACTGCCGGGCATAGGACGACAGGCTTTCCACATAGCGTCTCTGGCCTTCCGCATAAATGGTGTCAAAAGCCAGGGAGGACTTGCCTGATCCCGACAAGCCGGTAATTACGATCAGTTTATCGCGGGGAATCGTTACGCTGATGTTTTTCAGATTGTGTACCCTTGCACCTGAAACAATTATTGCATTATTTTCGTATAAAGATTTGTTTTCAGGCATAATATTTGCAGGAAAAAATTGTTTTGCAATTTCTGATAATTTGATTACTTTCGGCAAAATTATCGCTTTATTCGATACAAAATAATAAACATTACGTTAACCTAAACTAATCCCCGGAGGACTGCCTATCGCTGCCATTCTACTTTGCTTTTTCTAAATCAAAAAGGAGGTAGTCTTGAATACAATCTATTTAACTGACAATGAGCTTGTAGACAGGTTCGTCAGTGGCGATGTGCATAGTATTGAACTGCTCATTAACCGTTATCGTAAACAGGTATATACCTACATTTTCCTGCTGGTCAAAAACCAGCATCTGGCCGAGGACATCTTTCAGGACACATTCATAAAGGTAATAAAATCACTGGATGACGGGAAGTACAAGGACAATGGGAAGTTCCTGGCCTGGGTGCTTCGCATCGCCCATAACCTGGTTATTGATCATTACAGGAAGGAAAAACAGCTGTGTGCCATGTCAAGAGAGGACTTTGGTCAGGATATCCTGAATTCCCGGAAATATGCCGTCAGGCCCGAGGAAGAATCAATAATTGACCGGCAGATAAGAAAGGATATACGTCAGCTGGTGGACAGCTTACCTTCAGAACAGAAAGAAGTCCTGATCCTCAGGCAATACTGCGAACTGAGTTTTAAGGAAATTGCGGAACATACCAACGTGAGTATCAACACCGCACTGGGGCGAATGCGGTATGCGCTGATCAACCTGAGAAGGATGGTGAAGGAAAAAAATATGACACTGACGGTATCGTAAAAACGTAGTTGTAACTTTTCTCATGAGCGGTCCCGATAAATTGCCGTCTGCTTCAGCGGACGGAAAAAGGGTGAGAGCATTCCTATGGCTTTAGCCACATTTGTTATGCGGCTAAAGCCATATTCAGTTCGTATTCCGTGATCCGTTGGCTAAAGCCAACGGCAATCCCATGTTGCACTCTCTAAGACACCTCTTGTTTTTTTAAAATAATTTATTATCTTTAGCACAATTTGTTATTAATTTGGTGCGTTCTTTTCTGTAGTCTTATTATTAACCTAATAAAACGCATATGAACAGAACCTTTACTATGAATGGTTCAACCAAATTCTCCGACGATTGCGAAAATGAGCTGATTAAACTTGCAGGGTTCCTTGAAAGTGAGGAACTTGAGGTCATAGGGTCATACCTGAAGGGCCTTCAGAATGATGTAGATGATGCTGTGATCAAGCGGATTGTTGATTTTTCCCGCAATTACAACAAGCAGAACCATGCAACGGAGAAAGCGACGTATTGAATCAAAATTTGAACTGTTAAAAAACCGTTAGACAACCTAACGGTTTTTTTCTTCCAGCCTGTCCAGGACATCCATCATTTCCTTCACCGCCTTCGCGCTTTCGCCGAGCTGTTCCTTTTCCTTATCGGTAAGATTCAGTTCAATAATTCTTTCGACACCATTTTTCCCCAGCACAACCGGTACACCCACAAAAACATTTTCGAGCCCGTATTCACCTTCGAGTTTGACGCAACAGGGGAAAACCCGCTTGTGGTTCCGTGTTATGGCTTCAGCCATACGGGCGGCAGCAGATCCTGGGGCGTACCATGCCGATGTTCCCATCAGCTTAACCAGTTCGCCGCCACCGAACCGTGTGCGTTCAACAATGGCATCTACGCGTTCCCTGGACAGCAATTCGGTTACCGGGATACCGGAGACAGTTGTATACCGGGGCAGGGGAACCATGGTATCACCATGTCCGCCCAACAGCAGGGCACTGATGTCCTTTGGGGAAACATTCAGCTCATCGGCAATAAAAGCCTTGTAGCGTCCCGTATCCAGAATTCCGGCCATCCCCATGACACGTGTGCGTGGGAAATGTGAAGTGATATAGGCCTGGTAGGTCATCACATCCAGGGGATTTGAAACTACGATGATGCTTGCGCACGGGGAGTATTGGACAATCTGCTCCGTGACACTTTTTACGATCACTGCATTCGTTTCGATCAGATCGTCACGGCTCATGCCGGGTTTCCTGGGAAGTCCCGATGTAATCACAACGACATTGGAATTGGCAGTAGGCAGATAGTTATTGGTTACCCCCACGGTGCGGGAATTGAACCGGTCGATGGGTGCGCTTTGCCAGATATCCAGTGCCTTTCCCTCGGCAATACCGGGCTTGATATCCACAAGTACGATCTCGTGGGCGGCATCCCTGTGCGCCAGGACATCAGCACACGTGGCACCGACATTTCCGGCTCCGACGACGGTAATCTTCATAATCTCTGCAAATTAAAATATGATTATATATGACACTTTATTTCTTTGTACCCGTGTCAAAATTAATGAATTAAATTCTACTCTGCCAGATTTCAGGTATTTCATCCCTAGGGGATTTTGAAGGATCAAAGGCATTATGTTTCTACCAATATTTTGCCTCTATGAGGCTGAAATATGCCAGAGGCATAAAATATCGGTAGAAAGAAAATCTCTAAAATAACTCTTAAAGTCCTGTAGGGACGATATGTATTTCAAATTATTTAGATCTGTTTAAGCAGAAATCAATTGTGAACTATTTCCCGTCCCCTGAAGCCTATAAGGAGGGCAGATTCCACCCTTCCCTGTATGTATGGCGAATATATTCCTGTGCAGCCGGTTTGGCTTTAACCGTTGCATGCTGTGTGTTGAACTGTGGGTGTCCGTTCACAATCTTGAATTCGTCTGTTGTCACAACCTGCAATTCATCTGAATCGGACAGGTTGCTCACCATCATTTTTTCCCCGTTCCACTCCAGGATGCGGTTCAGGCTTTGGAGCCGCACGGCAAGCACGCCCAGCAGTACCATTTCATTAAAAGGTCCCGAATAAGAAAAATTGGAAGTCGCTTCAAGCCTGTTCTCAGGAGATTCTTTGCAGGCGCGTATCCAGTCCTGTTCATGTGGGCCATCCTTATATCCTTTTGCTTCTGGTATCCTTCGGAGTGTTTTTGCAACTTTGGGCTCCCTGCCCGATAACAGGCGCCGGTTCACCCCTCCGCAACTGCAGAAAAGGGTATCCTTGCTGCCAACAAAAAGACATCCCCCCAAACCATCGTCCATGAGTGACAGTCCGGCCGGCAACAGGTCAGGCCTTGCAGGGAGAATTCCCCCGTCGTACCAGGTCACCCTGACCTCAGGCATTGCCACTTTGGGAAGACTGGCGCGGGCCGGGAAACGGAACTGAACGGTTTCTGCCTGGGGTGCGCTTTCCATGTTCATCAGCGTGGAACTGCCCGATAGATGGGTGGGATAGCCAAGTTTCAGCGCGGAATATACCGGATCAAGCACATGGCAGGCCATATCACCGAAGGCACCGGTGCCAAAATCCCACCACCCGCGCCAGTTCCAGGGAGTGTATATCTCATGAAAAGGACGCATCGGGGCCGGGCCGATGAACAGATCCCAGTTCAGGGTCTCAGGCACCGGCATTGTCTCTTTTGGGCGTTCCAATCCCTGGGGCCAAATCGGCCGGTTCGTCCAGGCATGCACTTCCTTTACCTCACCGATCTCACCATTCCAGATCCATTCACAAACATCGCGTACATCTTCCCCTGAATTACCCTGATTTCCCATTTGCGTTGCCACCTTATATTTCTTGGCAAGCCCGGTAAGCAACCTGGATTCATAAATAGAGTGGGTGAGCGGTTTCTGGCAATAAACATGCTTGCCCATTGTAAGGGCATGCGCTGCAATAATTGCATGGGTATGATCCGCAGTGGAGACCATGACGGCATCAATTGACTTCCCCATCTTATCAAACATCTCCCGCCAGTCCCAGAATTTCGTGGCACCGGAAAAATCATCAAAGCAAGGCTTGCTATAATTCCAGTCGACATCACACAGGGCTACAATATTTTCCGAATTCATTCCAAGGAGATTGGCATGTCCCTTTCCGCCGATACCGACTCCGGCAATATTCAGCTTATCACTGGGTGCTTTATGACCCAGGCCGCTGATCACGGAAGATGGCAGAATGGTAAAACCGAATGCTGCTGCAGTGGAAGTTTTGATAAAATCACGACGCGAGTTGGGTGTAAAGGTTGCTTTGGTTTTCATGATGCGGGTTTTTAAAATGGGATATCTTAGGATAAAGATAATTTACTTTTAATGGATTGACAAATGATTAAAACAGGCTTTTAAAAAGAAGCGGATTGATTTAGACCTCATAAAGGATTACGCCCTTACAGGCATACGCGTCAACTTAAGAAAATTGTATTTGTTAGATTACACCCTTACAGGGCTTATAAATGTCTATACGATAAATTCTTTAATCACAGGGCGTTGCCCAGTGCTATTGCTCTACGCCCTTACCAAATAAACATAGGACGTTGCCTTATGCAAATGATTACACGCCTTCAGCGCTAAATTTTGACAAATTTAACTCATCCATTATTATGAGATTACCATACATGGAATAAAAGCCCTAAAGGGGCGAAGTCAATAGCACAGGGCAACGCCCTGTGTCACAATGAGCAAGCTAAACTCAAGCCCTGAAAGGGCGTTATCATATAACAAATTCCAAAAAAAAACCACAAAGTTCACAATGTCTTTGTGGTTTTCTTTTCACCTGAAGCTGGATTATGGCTTTACATACTCAGCATTGTTCATAAACTCAAATGACTGCCTTACACCTTCTATCGGAGTGGTTGTATACTCTTCCTGCTCTACAATATAACATTTCATTCCGGCCACACCGGCATTCTCGAAAATGGTCTTGAAGTCCATTTTCCCGCTTGCGCCAACTTCCAGGGTATCCTTAACATGCCACGAAACAAAACG
>Ga0105104_10001568_pt1 | contig 17136 bp, 15 predicted proteins | sample PPLLaktember2015_3_FD_87034 | JGI IMG/M metagenome (GOLD analysis project Ga0105104, IMG submission 87034) | Freshwater sediment microbial communities from Prairie Pothole Lake near Jamestown, North Dakota, USA - PPLs Lake P7 Core (6) Depth... | ecosystem: Environmental > Aquatic > Freshwater >... | reverse complement strand
CTCAAGCTGGCCTGTATAGTAAAGCAACCCATCCTGCCTCTGCAATTGTTGGATATCCAGATCCAACCGGCGGTAGTGTGATGGATCGGTAATGGATGCCAATTCGACGTCTGTTCCCACCTTGGTCAAATAGGTTGGGGAGGTTGCCCATCCATTTCCGAGGTAACGGTCATACGTCACGCCGCGCCAGTAATAAGCCCGAGGGGTTTCCCTCAAAGCTTGGGCAGGCATCGGAGGCAGCTCGTTCGTCCGGATGTTCATGACCAGGCGCTCCGAAAGCTCTGGCCCGGATCCGATGAGGTGATTTCGAGGTAAACCGGGATACAGCAGGCCTGCCACCGGACTGAGGCCTTGATCCTGCGGAATCAAGCCTAACGGTTCGCCAATAGGAGAAGTAGACGCGACCGTTGGTCTCATCCAGTTCTGGACGGTTTCCAGGATTTTGCGTACCGAGATAGAAGGGGTGATCAATGCAGCCGTCATGAGCAGCAGTGTGACGGCGATCCCGAACATGGCCAGATCAATGCGGATCTCGTTCGAGAAGTCAGTATCTCGGAGGATCCAACGCTGTTCCCTTTGGGTTTGACCGATCACGAAACTCGCGACCATGGTCAACGCCAACAGTATCGCCAGACTGAGAATGGATCCATGGACATACCCCAGGATGGCACTCAGTAAAACCAGGGCGGGCAGCAAAACCCGGATCCCCGACCACCGGCGGTTGGCACCCCATCCAGCCCAGCAGGAGATGAACCACAATGCCGTACCCCAGATCCAAGCCGTTGCCAACGGATCATAGGCGGCACTCCCGGATGAAAATGAAAAGATCCAGGATATCAGTCGGTTTATCACGACGGCTGCCCCCGTAAAAAAGTCAGATACCGCCCAGGCTGCCACGGACCAATCTTTCATGCTGGCATCGAGTAAATCCGGGAGCGATATACTCCATAGGACGACCCATACACGAGGGAATAAACCACCCATTCTCGCCAGAAGGTAGATCGCTCCGATCCCTGCCGACAGGCTGATTCCTTTCCAGGACGGCCAGGTTGTTTGTGCAAACAGACGCCCGGTCATCACACCCAGGAAGCCAATCCACAGCATGAAGATCGGGTCTAGCCCTTTGATATGGGTGGATAAACCGAACCCCACGCTCCAAATGGCCATCATCACAAGCACCATGGGAAGCAGATGCGGGTAGAAAAAGCGGTAAAAAAGGGAGATCAGGAATGTCTTCACGCCAGGGATTTCCAGGAGTGGTCACTCGGTTTGTGGATCGGAACAGCTTTTCCGGTGGGCATAACGCGCCATTCCCAGGTATTGCCTTTTTCTAGGGGAAGCGACTGCTCCAGAATATCGGGGGTAATGACGTAGCTGGCAATCTCCAGATCGGTGAGGTGGTTCAGGATTTGTTGGGCAGAACCGTTCCCTCCGAAGGAAGCAGGATCCAGGACGAGAACGGTTGGCACCATACCCCGGCGGACAAGGGTGACCAACGGTTCGATCCAAAGTCCCTCGATGGAGGACGTGATAACGACGAGGCTGGCTTGAGCATGAAAGCTCTGCTGTGTCCGTTCGAGAAGGTCTCTCAAAGTGACGGATCCAGGCTGGACCCTCGCCAGGGTTTGGAGGATTTCCCACCGCTGGTAATCTCCCTGCCGCGGAGGGATCCACACCGGCTCGTGGCTGTTGGAAGCCAATCCAACACCGATCCCATTTTTTAACCCGCGGTCTGCCAGGGAAGCTGCCAGAACAACCCCGGTTTCTTCGGTCGATCGCATCCCCTGCCCGATTTGGACCTTCTTATCAAGATCGAGGACGATCCACCAATCGCTGGCCGGTGTGCTGTCGAAGGTTTTAACGTAAAGCTTGTCGTGTTTTACGGTGGTCGGCCAGTGGATCAAATGGAGGCTGTCACCCGGAAGGTAATTCCGTATCCCGGAAATATTGACCGTTCGCTCGATCCCTCCCCGTGTAGAACGTCCTTCACCAACCCGGCCTCCAGAGGCTACCTGAATCGACGGCAATGGCAGGACAGGTGGTGTGACCAATAATGTGGCTGTGGCTGGGTCGTGGATGGAGAGGGTGTAAATCCCGAAGGGATCACCGGTGATCAGTGTTGTAGGTCCCAGGTTGAAAAGGCCGCGTTGAGAGCAGATTTGCTGGGTTTTCCAGCCATTGTGCGAATCGGCCTCCACACCGGTTGCCCGGCTGACCTGGTACCCTGGTATAGTAGAATGATCCTCCAGTTCCACCCAAAGGGCTGGCAGCCAGGCGTCGTTGGTAATCTCGAAGCGTTCTTCCAGGATATCTCCGACCTGTGCCCACCCGTAACGCATCTCCCGTACCAGGTGAAGATGATCCCTCAGCATTCGCACCCAATAAGCGGCGATCCCCCAGGCGCCTCCCAGGCCAACCAGGAGCATGAGCCAACCCCGATACGGAAAAGCAAGCTGGAGCAGGACAAGCATTCCAACCAGAACCGGCCAGATCCAGCTGTTCAACCGCACTTTTGGCCGCTGTTCGTCACTCATGGAGTATCTTTATTCGTCCGCTTCATCCATTCATCCACCGCGCTGCGGATGTTTTCAACCCAGTCCACAGCCCGGTTTGCCTGTTCGGGTGTTATGGCGTGCTGGCTGTAGCGGGCTTCCATAAAGGTTCCGGTGATGGCATCGATGTCCAGTTTGATATCCGGGATAGCCTCCTGCAGAATACGACCGTACTCCTGAGGGGTTTGATGGCTCTGGCGGGGAACGCCGGTATCCTGGTTGTATTGCACCATTGATTGGTAGGTGTGAATGACCCTATCTTTCGGTGTCATAGGGGCGGGTCCGATGGAAAATCGCTTCGATCGACGGCTCTGGATATACCCGACAGTCTTTTGGGCGGCTTCAACAAGGATGGCGGTGAACTGCCGGTTTGCCTTCTTAATCCCCTGTAAGAACCAATTCCATAGATTTATCAGCCAGCCGGCAACGCTCACCTTTCTCAGTCCATCCACCCAACCTTTGCGCTGATCAAGATAATGGTACAGTGAAAAACTGATTACCCCGATCAGCAAGACCCAAAATAAGGCCGATCGGAGGAAATCCAACCACGGTATGGGCGGCTCATTGGAAGCGGGCGGTGGCATGAAAGGGAGGAAGGGATTTGCCGGCTCGCTTTCAACCGGCGAAGGACGCAAGAGGCGGAACAGCTGATTGAACAGGTAAAGAAGCGGGGACAGAAGCAAGAGATATAGAAATCCCAGGATCGCGGCAAGTATGCTGATTAAGATATTAATCAAGGCAAGGATGTCGACCGCATAGCGTGTTGGGAGGAGAATAGCCATCACCGAGATGAGGCTGAGCAGAATGGCGCTGAAGACGATCCACCGTCTCGACAGGTTGGAGGCGAGTGGAACTTTCTGGATGTACCACCTCGATCGCAGCGCACTAAAGTTGGTGATTCCGAGCAAGATCAGGCCGAGCAAAAAATAGACGAGAAGAATCCAACGGCGGGGATCTGCTGCAGGTTCTCTCAAGCGGAATTCGGTCAGATCGACCCGCTGAAACGCGGTCAGTACGATCATGAGCCCACCCACCGTGAAAATCAGGGCCATAATCTGCTTCCTGACCTGCCATCGGTCCAACATGCCGATCCCTTCCCGTTCGGTATCCAGGCGGTCCGGGTCGTATTCCAACAAGAAAAGAGCAGATCCATACTGGGTTGAAAGCACCCAGATTACCAGGCCGGTAACCACGCCAACCACGACATCCAGATTAATGAATTCGAATGAAAAAGGATTGCCCCCGGCAGGGAGATTCCGCAGAAGCTGGCCAGGGAGGTGCCAGGCATAGATGAAAAGCCTCATCCCGATCAGCAAAACCACCCATTCCACACCGCGATAAAGCATCCACTCCGGAGAGAGGAACGGATAATCCGTAAACAACCGGGTAGTGAGAAGAGCTTCCAGCGACACAAGGACAGCCAAACCTGCCAGGTAGCTTCCGTTCCAGGAACTGTCCAGGCGGGCGCCTACCTGCGCAATCGATAGGGCGACGCAGCCCATCATCGAACAAACCAGGAGGATACAGATCGTATCCGGCAGGCTGCGGTTTTGTTTTGTCACCCGGTGGGCGTGGGAATCGGCGGTCATGTTACTGCCACTGGTCTAGGTCGGATTCATACATCACTTGATATATTTCAATCCCGGAGTGGACGGCTCTGCGGCGGGCATCCTCCAGGTTGGCCGCTTTACCCGCCAGGATCACCGCTGCATTCAATCCTCTTCGGCGGATCTGAAACAGCTGATCGAACAGGCTGTCGTCGAGCTGACCGGTGACCAAAACAACCGTCGTTCCCCAGGGAAGCGTCGATGCATCTACATTCAATTGGTGATGGATCGGATGCCCATCATTGGCTTGAATGCGGGCGAGCACATCCAGAACGTGCATCAGGTGGCCGCGACCCTTCCGCGGTGGTATGAGCACTGGCACCCGATCGTTATTAATCGGGTCGATACCGTTGGTAGACAAACCTACCGCTTGTTTTCGAGATGTAATCCAGTTCGCCACCGATGCAGAAATGACGATGGCCAATTCGGTGGCATCGAAGCGGGTTTTAAGATCATACGCGCGCGGGTTCAGGTCAAGGAAAATGCACGATTCCAGGCTGATGGAAGGCTCATATTTCTTAACTTTCAGCTGGCCGCTTGTGGCGCTTGCCTTCCAGTCAATGTGCCGCAGGGAGTCTCCGCTCTGATAATCGCGTTTCCCCGTAATGCGGCTGGGATCTTCGAAAACCGGCTGGTGGTGTTTGAGGTTTCCAAACGGCGTGTGGGTTGGAAGCCCGAGGTGGGTAATCGGGACAATTTTTGGGTAAACGGTCAGGAAGTCGGTACTGCCTTGCCGCTCCATCTCCTGGGAAAGCCCCAGGAAATCCCCGGTTCGAAGAAAGAGCGGTCCAACGGGATAATATCCCCGTTTCAACGCATGGAGCGGATATTCGTAGCTGACCTTTTCGTGCGGACCCAGGTGAAAAACCTGCCGGAAGAAGTTCGGAGTAGCCAGTGCCAGTGGCAAACTTTCGTGGACCTGGAGCCACAAGGTCGGAAGCCTGCGAGAATTGGTCAGGCTTAATTTGACCTGGACCGTCTCGCCGAGATAAGCACGGCTTGGGTACGACCGGTCATATCGTATTGAATCAAGACTGCGTTGGGACCAAATCCTGGCGGCAATATATGTACCTGCGATGAGATAGAAGACGACCAAAATCGAGTCTTCCTGCAGCAGGGCGGCAATAATGGTTAGTAGAATTAAGAGAGGCAGATAGTCTTGCATACTTCCTGGCCGGAAGTCGGATCACCGCACAGAAAGATTCCCCAGTTCGACCGGTACGCGGTCGACGATTTCGCTGAGAATGGAGAGCGTCGTTTTCCCACGCAGCTCCGACTCTGGTTTAATAATCATCCGGTGCGCGACCGCAAAGGGCACGAGATATTTAATATCGTCCGGGATTACGTGGTCACGGCTTTGCAGGCTGGCCAGGGCCTGGCTGGTTTTATACAAGGCCAGGCTGGCTCGCGGGCTGGCACCCAGGGCGATATCCGGGTGGTTGCGTGTCGCGGTGACCAGATCGATAATATACCTCTGCACCGTCTCGTCAAGATGGACATCCCAGATGACCTTCTGATGATCCAGCAGGTCTCTCGCATCGACAACCGGCTGGATGGTGGTTATGGGATGTTCCCGGCGGAGATTCGACAAGAGCTGCAGCTCATCCGCATTCTCAGGGTAGCCAATCGATAAACGCATTAAGAACCGGTCCAGCTGAGCTTCCGGTAGAGGGAAAGTCCCTTCGTATTCGATGGGATTCTGGGTGGCGATGACCATGAACGGCCGTGGGAGAGAGCGAGTCACGCCGTCGACAGTCACCTGCTGCTCTTGCATCGCTTCCAACAGGGCAGATTGGGTTCGCGGTGTAGCGCGGTTGATCTCGTCTGCCAGGAGCACGTTGACGAAGACAGGTCCAGCGCGGAACTCAAATTCGCTCGACTGTTGGTTAAAGATGGAAACGCCTGTCACATCATTCGGCAACAGGTCAGGGGTACACTGCAGGCGTTTAAAGGCGCCTCCGATGCTTGCAGCGATGGAACGCGCCAGCATCGTTTTTCCCACACCCGGGACATCTTCTATCAGGACATGACCCTCACAAAGTAAAGCAACCAGCATCAATTCGATGACGTCACGTTTCCCTACGATCACTCGTTCGACGTTATTTATCACCTTCGAGGCGAAGTCATGAATGGGGATCATCGGCTTTCTCTCACTCCGTCCGGAATGTGGATGGAACGTATTCATTATACTTTAAAGGGTTTTCGGGGAACCCGTCATTTCTTGCGGCCGGACTTTATCCGGCCAGATGAAGTCCGGCCGGTGAAATCAATTGCTTAGATCGAACCAGCGTGTTAAGATTAGACAACTCTATGGATAGATTTTCTCTACAATCCCCCGGCAATCCCGATCACAGGCGCCTGGTTCTTCAGGTATTGAACGCATCCCTGACCGCTGTGGATCCACAGCAAGCGATCAAGCGGTCGATTGTTCTTGAAGGCAATAACGTCCAGGTGGCGGGCAGATCCTATGATCTGGAATCGGTCCGCAGAATCCTGGTTTGTGGGGCGGGGAAGGCCAGCATCCCCATGGCGGTTGGTCTGGACGAGGTTCTGGCAAACCGGATTGACGACGGCGCGATCATATCCAAGACGCTGCCGAAAGGATCGCTGCCTGTTCCGGGCAAGATCCAGGTATTGACAGGAGGCCATCCGATCCCGGACCAGGACAGCCTGACGGGTACGCAAGCCATGCTCCAGGCGCTGTCTGCGTTGGAAGAGGACGACCTGGTTTTTTGCTTGATTTCTGGTGGCGGATCGGCGCTGATGGTTGATCCGGCGGATCATGTCAGCCTGGAGGATCTCCAGGCGTTGACCAAAACCCTGCTGGCTTGTGGGGCTTCGATTACCGAGATAAACACCCTGCGTAAACACCTCGACCGGATTAAAGGCGGTGGACTGCTGAAACGCCTGCAGCCTGCGTTGGTCGTTTCCCTGGTGCTTTCCGATGTCGTTGGTAGCGATCTGGCTACCATCGCCTCAGGACCAACGGTCCCGGATCCTACCACGTACCTGGATGCCTTCGGTATCCTCATGAAATATGGCATCGTAGAGCAGGTGCCCGATTCCATCGTGACCACCATCCGGATGGGAATCCAAGGAGATTTACCGGAAACCCTCAAACCGAAAAATTACCCTCACCAACGCGCCCAGGCTGCGGTGATTGGGAGCAATTTCCAGGCGGCCAATGCGGCGGTCAAAGAAGCCGCTGCCGCCGGGTATCATTCCATGTTATTGACCACCTATTTACAGGGAGAAGCCAGGTATGCAGGCGAATTCCTGGCGTCGATCGCCTGTGAGGTGGCCTTTTCTGGACATCCCCTACCACGGCCTGCTTGTCTCGTCGCGGGAGGGGAGACAACCGTCACACTGCACGGGGGAGGACGCGGCGGGCGGAACCAGGAAGCTGCCCTCGGAGCAGTCCGGGGCATGGCTGGATTAAAGAACATGTGCCTGGTCAGCCTGGCGACGGATGGAGAAGACGGTCCCACCGACGCCGCAGGGGCAGTGGTTACTGGAGAGACTCTCGACCGGGCAAATCAGGCCGGATTGAATCCGGCAGAATACCTGACAAGAAACGACGCGTATGCGTTTTTTGACGCGTTGGATGACCTGGTCAGAATTGGTCCAACCGGGACGAATGTGAACGACCTGGCTTTCCTTTTTGCCTTTCCGGAGGAGTGACCGTATGGAGAAGAGCAGGACAAAACCACTGGTCTTGATGTCCCACGCCGTTCCAGAAGCCTGGCTGGCGAAGCTGACCGACCGGTATGCGGTAGAAATGGGGCCGGCGGACACGATTGGGATCCCGGATTCTTTCCTGCAAGGAGACAATCCTGCAGTCGGCGTGATCACCCTGCTCATGGATAAGGTGGATGGGCAAATTCTGGATAAGCTGCCATATCTGAAGGTAGTATGCAACTTTGCAGCGGGAGTCGATAACATCGACCTGGGCGCGTGTACACAAAGAGGCCTCCCGGTTGGAAATACTCCCGGCGTTCTAACCCAGGCAACCGCCGATTTAACCATGGCGCTGATCCTGGCGGCTGCGCGCCGGCTTCCACAGGCACAGGAGGACGCCCGTGCCGGGCTTTGGAAGAATTGGGCACCGGCAGGCTGGTTGGGCCTCGAGCTTTCCAACTCGACCCTCGGTATAGTGGGGATGGGACGGATAGGGCAGGCGGTTGCCAGGCGGGCAGCCAGCTTCGGGATGCGCATCCTATACAACGACAGCACGCCCCTACCAACAGCGGGCCTGGAATTTCCCGCATCTCCTGTCAACCTGGATACCTTGTTGCGGGAGAGCGACATTGTGACACTGCACGTCCCTCTCACCCCCGGGACACGCCATATGATGGACACTGAAACGATTGGTAAAATGAAACCCGGAGCGATACTTGTTAATGTCGCCAGAGGACCCGTCGTCGATATACAGGCGCTCACCGATGCCCTGGAGAATGGGCACCTGGGAGGTGCGGCGTTGGATGTGACTGAACCGGAGCCATTTCCACCGGATCATCCGCTATATCGTTTGCCAAACTGCTTGATTGTCCCGCACATCGGGTCGGCAACCGAACGTACCCGGCGAAAGATGGCAGAGATCTGTTGTGAGAACATGCTGGCAGGTTTGGAAGGGCGCAGACTGCCATTTTGTGCAAACCCGGACGTTTATACGATCCGGCAAAAACAATAGCCACCTGGAGGACTCATGAAAATAGCAATGGTTGGGCTTGGAAGGATGGGAGCAAATATGGCACGCCGGCTGATCCGGGGTGGGCATTCCGTGGTGGGATACAACCGCACGGACCGGGTGACGAAAGAACTGGTGGCGGAAGCCGGATTAATCTCGGCTTTTTCTCTCAAGGATTTGGCCGAACTCCTGGAACCCCCAAGGGTTGTGTGGTTGATGATTCCTGCCGGGGCGACCACCGAGGATCATATTGACCAACTAATCCATATCCTTTCACCGGGAGATATCCTGGTGGACGGTGGGAATGCTTACTTTCAGGACACGCTCCGGAGAGCAATCCTGCTGGCCGACCGCGGTTTCCACTTCTTGGATGTCGGTGTGAGCGGTGGGATTTGGGGATTAAAAGAGGGCTTTTCCTTGATGATCGGCGGGGATGAAAAAATTGTCGAGCATCTAACCCCGATTTTTCAGACTCTGGCCCCTGGCCCAGACCTTGGATGGGGGAGGGTAGGACCGCACGGCGCCGGACATTATGTCAAAATGGTCCACAATGGCATTGAGTATGGAATGATGGAAGCGCTGGCAGAGGGTTTTGATCTGATGCGGTCCTGCAAAGACTTCGATTTCGACCTGTATCAGATCTCAAAGATCTGGCAGCACGGATCGGTCGTCCGCTCATGGCTGTTGGATTTGCTATCCGCCGCCCTTGCAGAGGACCAGGATCTGCATGAATTGAAGGGTTGGGTGGCTGATTCTGGCGAAGGCCGCTGGACGGTCTTCGAGGCGATTAACAATGATGTCCCGGCTCCGGTTATCACCCTGTCGCTTTTTCGCCGATTCGAAAGCCGCCAGGAGGAGCGCTACGCAGCAAAATTGCTGGCCGCGATGCGCAACCAGTTTGGTGGGCACGAAGTTCGAAAAAGCGAAGAACAGGAGAAAACATGAGTTCCAACAGCAGCGCATCCGGAGGGTCTGCAGGGGATATCGGATTTGTCATTTTTGGGGTGACAGGAGACCTGACACGCCGGAAATTACTCCCTGCGATCTACCAGCTGTGTGATTCCGAACGCCTTCCCTCCAATTTGCACCTGATCGGTTTTGCCAGAAGAGATTGGGATGACGATCAGCTCAAAACCGTCCTGCTGGAGAGTATCCACGAAAACGCACGGGTGCGGCCCATCAATGAAAATACATTAGAGAAGCTGATGAAGAACGCCCATTACATCCGGTCTCCTTTTGAGGATCTGGATGGGTATGAGCGCTTGGCCTCCCTTCTGCACGAACACCAGATAAACAATGTTATATTTTATCTGGCAACACCCCCAGAGTCGTATCTCGAGATCGTCCGTCAAATTGGCAAAGCCAGGCTGGACCATGGAGATGACGGCTGGTGTCGAATTGTCGTCGAGAAACCCTACGGGCGAGACCTCGAATCGGCCAGGATGCTGGAAGCCGAGATCCATAAAGTGTTCGAGGAAAATCAGATTTACCGCATTGACCATTATCTGGGGAAAGATACGGTCCAGAACATCCTGGTTTTTCGTTTTGCGAATGGGATTTTCGAACCCTTATGGAACCAGCATTATGTGGACCATGTCCAAATCACCGTGGCTGAATCCGTAGGGGTAGGGACCAGAGCCGGTTACTACGATTCGGCAGGCGTCATCCGGGATATCTTCCAAAACCACCTGTTACAGCTGCTTACCTTGACAGCCATGGAAGCACCGGTGGCTTTTTCTGCCGATGCGGTTCGCAACGAAAAAGTGAAAGTACTGCGGTCCTTACGCCCTCTGACCGCCGAAAAAGCCATCTCCAATACCTACCGGGCGCAGTATGTTTCTGGAACGGTAGATGGGAAGCGGGTGCCGGGGTATAAAGACGAGGACGGGGTTCCTTCCGTTTCGGTGACCGAGACCTTCCTCGCAGCCCGGCTTTTCGTCGATAATTGGCGCTGGGCGGGTGTTCCTTTTTACATCCGTTCGGGCAAGCGACTTCCCCGGTCACTCACGGAAATTGCCATCCAGTTCAGGCAGGTGCCGTTATCCTTATTCGGTTGGAAGAACATGGCAGGAGCGGCTCCAAACCGCCTGATTCTCAATGTGCAGCCCGATGAAGGCATCATCCTGACCTTTGGGGCAAAAGCGCCCGGTCCAATCAATCAAATCGAACCGGTGAAGATGGATTTCCACTATGCGGAAGCTTTTGGATCAAAACCCCCAGAAGCGTATGAGCGCCTGCTGATGGATATTATTATGGGGGATGCGACGCTGTTTACCCGCAGCGACGAGGTGGAAGCCGCCTGGGAATTTACCACCCATATCATCCAGGCGCTATCCAGCCAGCCGGTACGCAACCTGCCCGTTTACGAGGCAGGCACCTGGGGTCCTCCGGGTGCGGATGAGTTCATCGGCCGTGACAGCCGGAGTTGGCGGAAGCCGGATGGTCCTGACTCAGACTAACCGATTTCCGCAGTTTGGACAGGTTTTTTCAGCTCGAGTGACAACAAACCCACAGTTGGCGCAGGTGCCAGGCTGTTCATCTCCAAGCGGAGCGCCGCATGCGATGCAGGCTGCCTCACCGACCGGATTTGCCGTCGAGCAGTAGCTGCAGACCATCCGGCGGAGGCGTTCAGAAAGTGCAGTCCCTGTCCCCATCGCGCGTGCCGTCGCATCGACGACCTTCCAGATTTCCTCGTTGAGCTGGAGCGACTCGATGTCCTGTGCCAGATCGTCAAGCCGGCCGAGCAAATTAAAAGGGTTGCGCAGGGCGGACAAAGCGGTTAAACCCAGGCTGGCAGCAACACCCAGCCACGCTTGTTGGCCAACCTGAATACAGACGCCGTCTTCGACCGTTTGGATCGACACACTAACCGCCGTTTGCCCTCCAGACCTGGGGTCGGGCACAGATGCGATTTGGACTGCGACCTGGTCGTCCTGGCCTAGCTGCTGGACCCGATAGCTGCCGCGATTGAAATGCGCAATCAGGCTGCGAGAGATATCTAAGGGTTTAAGATTTCCGTGATAGATGCGTCGCTCCATAGACTCGATTATAATCTGGGATATCCAATTAATGGTCGAATTTAGGAGCACTCATGCGCGGTCGTTGGGTATTGGCATTGTTGATCACCGTCGTACTCACCTGGAGTCTTGGACTGGCCTGGATGCAGCCAGTGAATGCGTCCAGGAACAATCAATTTGATACACCCATGATCCCAACGGTGACCGGAACCCCGCGGGGTGTGGTGGTAACGGTGACGTACGAAAATCCACAAATAAATGTGCGAACCGGACCCAATGTGTTGTTTCCCGCGGTGGGGGTGTTAATCGCCGGGCAGGAGGTGACCGCCAAAGGCCGTACCAAGGGCGGTGATTGGATCCTGGTCGATTACCCAGGTGTGCCTGGCAGTAAAGGATGGGTGTACTCGTACAACGTCCAGATTCCACCTGGCAGCAGTTTACCGGTGGTTGAGGCTCCACCCGCACCGGAAGCCCTCTCGACAGTGACCATCGATGCGACCCTGGCTTCCCAGTTTCTGGTCACCGCTGAACCTTCTCGGCAGCCTTCTTTTACCCCTCCACCTCCTCTGGCCATTCCAACCTTTGTTGACAGCACCGCTACGCAATCCTTTGGCCAGATCCCCATGGGTCTGGTCATCGTCGGCCTGGGTTCTCTGGGGATCTTCCTGGGGTTAGTCTCGTTTGTACGGGGGAAATAAGCTTAGGAAGGATTCAGGAACGTTTGCAGGCGCTTGAAACATGCTGCGCTGATTTTGTGCCCCACGCGGTCTTCACAGTAATGGACGGAAGCTCCCGCCATCTCCAGCACCCGTACGGCTTCCCGGGCAAGCGGGATGGGAACGCGTTGATCTTCAATCCCATGGGCAACCAGGCAGGGTTTCCCTTGAAGGGGTTGTCCTGCAGCGGCTTTTTCAGCACCGGATGGCATGAACCCGGATAATCCCGCCAGGCGGGTGGTCCTGTGTGGGTAGGTGAGTGCAAGGGTGTAGCACAAAGCCGCTCCCTGGCTGAACCCTACCAAATGGAACTGCTGCCGGACAGAAACAGGTATTTCGTCCAGCCTGTCAACCCATTCCACCAGCCTATTTGCGGACAATACAAACTCTTCAAAGGGCACATCCAGGCTGTGCGGGCTCTCCACCCAGGAGTAGCCTCCATCTTCCGTGGCAAATGGCGCTCTCGGAGCAACAAGCCAGCAGTTCTTGGGCATCGACCGGGCAAACACCCCCATCGATTGTTCATCCCCTGTCCATCCATGAACCAGCAGAACCATCAGCGGGTCGATATCCACGATTGGAGGCCGCAGGCGGGCGGTCAGTCCTCCCTTTTCAATCACCATTGATTCACTCGCGGTTTGCACGTTTCACCACCCATTCAAATACCCCAAGCGACAGCACAATGATGGCAATCGGCAGCAGTCCAGCCAGGAGGCACAACAGCCCAAAAATGGCGGCCCCAGGCCCATAGATAAAGTAAATGAGACCATCACCGACGAGAAATAATATCAGCAAGCCGCCCGCAATCAAGCGGAACTGGGTTTGCCGGGCGTACCGGCGCAAGTCACGCACCATGTGCAGTCAATGCCTCGAGCAAGCGTTCAAGATCTTGATCATCATTATAGGCCTGGAACGAAAACCGGATGAGCTTGCGACCCTGCCAGAGGATCATAGGGATCTCAATGTGGTGTTTTTCGTATAGGCATTGTTTCAGACGTTCCAGATCGGTGGAGACAGGCAGTTCGGAGGATCCCATCTGGCCGAACCAGTCGGGAGAATCAGGGTAGAGAGGGGGTAACCCGGTCAGGCTGCTAATCTGGTGTAAGGCCTGCGCAGCCAGAGTATGGCAGGTCCTTCGAATCGAGTCCCAATCGTTTTCTGCCTGGAAGCGTATCGCATCGGGGACGGCTAAGAATGCGGCAATATCGCGCGTACCCGTCCATTCCAGCTGGTCGATAAACGGGGAAGGGCCGGGTTTTTCGGGTTGCCAACCCCAGCTAACGATGAGAGGTTCGACCAGAGGCTGGACATTCGGCCTGGCGAAAAGGAAAGCGGAGCCTTTGGGTGCGCATAGCCATTTATGTAGATTGCCAACGTAAAAATCAGCCCCCAGGTGGTCGAGATTGATGTGGATTTGACCCGGTGCGTGGGCGCCATCGATGATGGTTAGGATGCCTGCATCTCGAGCTCTCTGGCACAGCACCTCCACCGGAAAGATCATCGCCGTGGAAGAAGCGATGTGGCTCAGGAAGATGACCCGCGTGTGCGGCGTGACCCCTTCCCAGAAGAAATCTACAATATCATCTTTGTTGGTTGCTGGTAAAGGCACTCGTTGATTGATATACTTGTACCCGTGTTTCTGAGAAAGGAACCTCCAGGTTCGGTCCATGGCGCCATATTCTTGATCGCTAGCCAGAACCTCATCCCCAGGTCCCAGCGATAGAGAGTGAGCGATAACATTTAGACCGGTGGTAGCGTTGGTAATATACACCAGGTTATCTGCTGCCGTGCCAAGATAATTGGCCAGTTCCGCTCGTGCACCGGCGAGCAGGTCTGTCGATCTCCGGGCAAGGAAATCCACAGGCTGGCGTTCCAGTTCGCGCTGCCAGCGTTGGTAGCTCTCGAACACAGGACGTGGGGTGGCGCCAAATGAACCGTGGTTCAGGAAAATGATTTCGGGACCGATTAAAAATTGATCACGCATTGGACCCATTCAACCCTCCAGAGCTGAGTCGAATTATACCAATTCGGCTTCCTCCACCCATCTTGTTGGTAACGGACCTTACCCTCAAACCCTGCGCAAGAGTGAATTTTCCATCATGATCCACCGATTATTTCAATTGTTCCGTCCAGCACAACCGGTACCGGAGGAATTCCGGTCGAATTTTCGCCAGCTTACCTGGGACATAACCTGGTTTGGGCTGCTGAACGGCAGCGCGATCTCTTTTATTTCGGTCTATGCTGCCCGCCTGGGTGCAGATGGCTTGCAGATCGGTTTGCTGACTGCGGCTCCAGCTATTGTCATTCTGTTACTGGCATTGCCCGCAGGCAGCTGGCTTCAATCCCGACGGCTAAGCAAATCGGTGGTTTGGGCCGCGGCTGTCAACCGGTCCTTTTACCTGCTCTGGGCCGTTCTCCCATGGTTCTTTCCACCCGATCTGGAAATTTGGGCCATTATCATGGCCATTTTGGCCATGACAGTTCCAGCAACGGTGGTCTCCGTGGGGTTCAACGCGCTATTTGCCGAGGCTGTGCCTCCCGAGTGGCGTGGCCACGTGATGGGAATCCGTAACGCAGCCTTCGCGCTGACCTCCACCTTAACCACCATCGTTTGTGGGTGGCTCCTGGATACGATAACCTTTCCGGGCGGTTACCAGGTTGTATTTGTGATCGGTTTCATCGGCGGGGTGATGTCCTGTTTTTTCCTTTCCCGGGTTAAACCGATCCCTTCTGAAGCAAAGGCTTGTGCTCCGAACCATTGCCCCACCCCTGGTGGAAATCCGCCCGAGAAGATCGATCAGGACTGTCCGAAACGGCAGCCGTACGTCCAACTGGTATCTCAAAGACTGCGACTGGGTGTTTTCCGCTTCGATATTTTGCACGGATCCTACGGCCGCATTGTGGGCCTTCTGTTCTGTTTCCACCTCGCCCAGTACCTTGCCATCCCAGTCATTCCGCTTTTCCTGGTCAACCATCTCTCTCTCACTGATCCCGAGATTGGGATTGGAAATGCCACTTTTTATGCGTTTGTTTTTCTCGGATCCACCCAGTTGGGGAAGTTTTCCGCAAAATGGGGGCATAAAGCTGTAACCGGATTTGGAATTCTCCTTCTCGGCCTCTACCCGGGGTTACTCGCCCTTTCGCATGGGATCAATTTATTCATCGTTGCTTCCATCGCAGGGGGATTTGCCTGGTCGATGGCAGGGGGAGCCCTCTTTAACTACTTGCTCGAGAAAGTGCCGGTGGATGACAGGCCACCATACCTGGCGTGGTACAACCTCGGTCTCAACGCAGCCATTTTGATCGGGTCGCTGGCCGGGCCTGCCCTGGCCGTCCAGGTTGGACTCGCAGAAGCATTGATCTTCTTTGCGGTTCTGCGCCTGTTCGCGGGTTTGGCTATACTCCGGATGGGTTAACAGGTCGTTTCCGTTATCCCCTATGTTTTCACCCTGATCCTTGTTAGAATTAGGCCCATGGAAGAGAAGGTCGTCGCCAGCAACCGGAAAGCCGGATTTGAATACTTTTTAATGGACCGGTTTGAGGCCGGGTTGGCACTCCAGGGGAGTGAGATCAAGTCCGTCCGGACCGGTCAGATCAGCTTGAAAGAATCCTACGTCCAGATCGATGGGCAGGAGGCCTGGCTAATAGATGCGCACATCGCTCCTTATGAGCCTGCCAGCCGGTATAACCACGATCCCCGCCGGCCGCGGCGGCTTCTCTTGCACAGGCATGAGATCCGCGATTTATGGAATGCTGTTCGCCAAAAAGGAGTAACGGTCGTTCCCCTGCGCGTTTACATTAAGAACGGCCGTGCAAAGTTAGAAATTGCGATCGCCAAAGGGAAAAAATTGTACGACAAACGCGAACAGATTGCCAGGCGGGACAACCAACGGGAATTAGAGCGCGAACATAGAAGCCGCTGATCAGGAATCATTCACCCCGGTTCACCCAATGCTTAACTCAACCATCGCTGCCCTCATCCTTACCCTTGGGTTGGCTGTCCTCTGGCTGCGCTTGAACGATTTTGCCGCTCACCGGGGATGGATCAGCAGTCCAATCAGCCGCAAGATCATCCATATCGGGACCGGCCCGATCTTTGTACTATGCTGGCTGTTTTTCCCCGGCAAACCGGCTGACCGTTTCCTCGCCTCCCTGGTCCCGTTTGCCATCACCCTGCAGTTCCTGCTGGTTGGTATTGGGGTCATCAAGGATCCGGCGGCGGTGGATGCCATGTCACGGTCAGGCGACCGCCGCGAAATCCTGCGCGGACCTCTCTTTTATGGGATCGCCTTTGTCTTGTTAACCCTGGTATTTTGGCTAGACAACCCGGTGGGCATTATCGCCCTCATGGTGATGTGTGGAGGAGATGGCCTGGCCGACCTGGTTGGGAAGCGTTTTGGAAATTTGAAGATACCCTGGTCGAAAGGGAAATCCTGGGCCGGATCCCTGGCTGTTTTTCTGGGAGGACTTCTCTTCTCCAGCGCGGTCCTGGCTGTTTTTCTCTCGCTTGGCCTGTTCGAGGGTTCACTCGCCGATTATGTTCCCGGGCTTGCTTTG